>Ga0222674_1000154_pt1 | contig 35095 bp, 46 predicted proteins | sample AntAcemetagen866_FD_179804 | JGI IMG/M metagenome (GOLD analysis project Ga0222674, IMG submission 179804) | Saline water microbial communities from Ace Lake, Antarctica - #866 | ecosystem: Environmental > Aquatic > Non-marine Saline and Alkaline > Saline | place: Antarctica: Ace Lake...
TACCCACTACCCTAAAGAGGTAGGGGCTTCCGGCTCGCAATGGGTGAACCATCAAAACTTCACAATTATTTTTGTTTTTAAGATAAAAGTCTATTATTTTATCTGCATGTTCTTGAGAGAAAAGATTTTGTTTTAATTCTTTAATTTCCGATTCGGATAATGATTCTGATGTAAAATCGGTAGAATCAGCATCTGGGAATGTTATTTGAAGTAAATCTAATCTTTTAACCGCTGATATTTTAGGATGAGATTCATCTTTAAATGTGTTGATTTGAATTCCACACCATATAGATTGTGATTCAAATTCCGTAGCTTCTCTTTTTGAACAAACAACAAACTGCATTCTTCTTCCTAGTTAGAGACCTAATTCTTCTTCAGTAGCTATAGGATCAATAGAGAACCTTAGTTTCATTTGTTTACCACCCCGAGCGGGTGATAAAAATCTAGAGAACAACAAATCATGTTCTATTGGATCAACGTTTGTTATACCTAAACAATAACAAACAAGTGATCCCACGGCTGAATTGTGAACTAATCCAGATGTAGTGCAGAAATTCTCTTCAGAACCATCCACTTTTAAATCATAGACTTCACTTACATTACCTAACACTTCTATTGATCTAATTCTTTGCATTATTCCATCTTCAATTGGAATCCAATGATAATTTTGTTCATAATCTCTATTAGATCCAAATTTAATATTTTTAGGAGTATTGACGGTAATTTCTACATATTTCTTATTGGTTCTTTTATCTAGTCTATTGTTAAAATTAATACTAGATGGTATTTTCAAACCCCACAAAAGAAGTCTTAAGCCATGAGCAAGAGATTCTGATGTTGTGGAAAATTTCATTTTATGCAAATCATCATGACCATCTGCTCCTAAATATCCTCTTATAAACATTTCTTTAGATATTTGACTCTGTTCAAACACCAAGCTAGGTATATGCTTAGTCTGGGAAGTGCATTCGTAAGAATCAAAGAAATATTTATGAAATTCTAGGATAAATTTATTGTTGATGTGAACTTGAATTAATTTTTTGTTTTTATGTTTATTAATAGTATAATCAGAAATTTTTAAATTATCTAGTTTTCTTATCAATAAATTCAATCCTGTTTTATCTTCGGAATGAAAACAATACCTAACACTTGATCTTCCATCTAATCTCCACCAACCATCTCCCGCAAATCTTCCTAGAAGCCTCCACCAATCATTATCTAAATCAATTACTTTATTATTTTTTTTAATAGACCTTACAGAACCAGTTAAAGGATTCAGCCACTTTTGAAGAACATAATCACCCTCACAAATTAAATTACTTCCATTACAAAACTGTGACAAGTCTATTGTTTTTATTTCATTTAAGTCACATTTTACATAAGGAACAAACATCCAATCACCTTCTTTCAAACTATCGGCTCTTAACCAAGATAATTTTTCATTAGGTTTCTTCCAACTTTTTTCATGTTTCTTAGTTACTTCACTCCAAGAATCATAACCATTCGGTCTAGTAGATTTTTCCGCCCAAATCATATGATCAGCAGTTAATCCCAAACCTCTATTATCTCCATAATATGTTTTTATATTTAATAAATCTTCTTTCACTTCATACTTAAACTTCTTTATTACTTTTCTAAATTTTCCGTCACGATTTAAAACAAAATCACCTTCTTGTACTTTTTCTATAGGTTTTGTTCCATCATCAGTAATAATATATGAATTTGGAGATAAACATCCTCGGCCTGGACCTGTGGCTAAACTTGTATTTTTAGAATTGTAAAATGTAGACATAACTCTCCTAGCTTCATCTACCATCATTTTTTGAATCAAAAAATAACTACAAAAACCCTTTCTGTCAATCAAGTCTATCTCTTCCGTAATTCGATCACGATATAACTTATCGAGTGGTATACGACGTTCTTTTACACCCTTCTGTACCGCATTAATTAATACTGTCTTAGCATCAGGTATTTCTGGTAATTTAAGAGATCTATCTAGTTCAACTCCTGCCGATTTCTCACACAATTTAACCGTATTTAATTTAGCAGTCTCAAACAACTCGTAAGGAATTATTTCTCTATAATCAGAATACCACTTCTGATTTAATTCCAACTCATTTTTCATCCATAAGTTTTTATCCTGTAATTCAAACAACTCTACATTTTGACTTTGTAATTCTTCAACTTGACTAATCGTTTTGCCTGAACGACTCATCAACATCAATTGCTGCATGGTACTATCTGATTCATCAGGGTAATGACAGTCATTAGTTACAATTAGCTCTAATCCATGTCTTTGATGAGCCTCCATAATAAATTCATCGTAAGGTTTTTGTTTTTCAAAATCTAATAACATAAATTCTAAAACAAAATTATCCTTACCAAATAAATCAATATACTTTTCAACCATATCATTGGCAGCATCAGGTCCTTCTCTATCAAAAGCCTGTCCTATCTCACCAATGTAACAACATGAAGAGAAAGTAATACCTTCTTTGTACTGCCTCAATTGATCGTGATTGACTCTTGGTTTTTTATAAAACCCCTTTGTATATCCCTCTGATGAGAGATTAATTAGATTTTTATAACCAACCTCATTATAAGCAATTGCTAAAAGATGAAATGATTTCTTGAAAATCATTTGATCATATTCATTCAAAGACTTCAGATAACTACCAAATTCCGATTTTGGAATATCTATTGGTTGTAAAGGATTTACGTATAACTCTATTCCAAATATAGGTTTTGTACCATAAATATCACACGCTTGAATCTGTCTAGGTATAGAGCCTAAAGATCCATGATCTGTAATAGTTAAAAATCTTTGATTCTGACTTATAGCTTTTTTTGCATATTCTTCAGGGTATCCATACCCGTCTAATACAGAGAAATGACTGTGAAGATGAAGGTGTTCAAACCCAACTTCTTTTTTAATGAGAGAATCTATGTGCATCTTGAAGTCCAAAAAAAAGCAACCTTCTCCTGAATAAAAGGAATAATATGGAGAAGATTGCAAATAATAAACAGTAACTATTCAGTTGTCAATTTCATTTTTTTGTATTTTTCCCAAGCATCATGAACTTTTCCTGCTTCTTGCATGATTTCATTTTTCTTGATCTTAAATTCTTCTTTGATTCGATTAATTTCAGATTCTTCTGAAGTTTTAATTTCCTTCAATTTGTCAGAATAACCTTTTAACCTCATTGAGTATTTTTCGAATTCATCAGAAAGAAATAATTCTACTTCATTCATGTTTCACCATTTAATTTAGAGTAATAATCTTGGTCGAACTTGACATTCTTCCATTTACCTTTTTCGAAATAAAACCAAAGAATACAATCTTTATTAATAGGGACACTACAGAAAGGTTCTTTAGCTTTAAATCCTGTATTCTTATCAATAGGTGAATTCCAACAGCTTTTCCAAACTTGCTCACTCGAAAGTATACCTTTCCTAGAAAAAAGTGCTGCTCTTTTATAATCACCACCAAACATCAAAAAATGAGTAGGTTGGATGCATTTTTTTGGTTTGTCAATCTTCCTTCTAGGTATATGTATAGTGTCCCATTTATATTTATGAGCAATTCCATTCCAGCATTTATTATTATATGGATCATATCTCCAATTATTCTTGACTTCTACATCAATTCTAATATCTCCACCAAGATATTTATTCTTAGCAAAAAGATCAGTTATCACCCATTCAGATTGTTGTTTGGTCTTGAACTGAGTAGATTCCTCTGTATTTTCTTTAATGTCAGAAGATCTTAATGATTCTAAAAACCCAACAGCTACTCGCTTTGCTTTGTCGTCATATTTGTCATGCGTCTTTTGGTCGAAAGGTTTGTACATATTATTACTCGAAAAAATAATTTAAAAGGTCTTCATAATTCAGAAAATCCCCAGCACCATAAATACTATCGGCAAATCCATATTCAATAGACTCTTGAGAATTTAAATACCAATCAGATTTATCTTTCATTTTTCTATCAATGAAAGATCTCGTCCTAGACATCGAGTAATTTTTGCTTTTGCAAATTTCACCATCTATAGCTTTTGTAGCTAAAATATCAAGCATTAATCTTCTACCTCTTGCATCTGCTTGTGCTGCTGACGAAACTTCGATAGAGGTGCCACTGAAGCCCGTATGACCATAATGAATCATGAACTCACAGTTAGGTGTCATAAGCCTTAGATCAGCCGCCTGAAGGATTATAGCAGACATTGAGGCTGCTTGAGCATATGCTATTACAACCACATGACAACTACAATTAGCTATTGAATCATATATCGCAACTCCATCTGACCAACAACCACCAATAGAATGCATATGAACAATAATTGGTTTTTTAGATTGGTGTTCTAAAATATGAAGGTTCTTGTAGAAATTAGTCGCCATTCTATAGTCAACCCCTGGCTCTTCATCAAAATTCATATGAGGTGAATGAAGATAAATTTCACGAGTGTGATAATTTACTTGATGATTATGTATATCACTAATTAATTGTGTTATATCATCTTTTTTAGATGGAGCCATGAATTAACCTATAGCGTAAGATTTTTTAATTTAACAGAAAAATCAAGACATTTCAAGCTTTTAATTGTAGTTATCTTCAACGTAATCAGATTGCTCGACAACCGTAATATGACCTTTGGTACCCTCACACTTGTACATAAACTCATGATCCCTGTTTCTAGTCAGTAGATAGACATCTTTTTTCCACATTTTTCGTATTGATTGTAATACTGGTCTGGTGTATTTGTCATTCAAAGGTGTTCCATCATAAGTATGTTCTAACAAAAGAATATTATTATTTCTATGGTTGTAATCTACTAAATTAATTTCTGGCAAGCCTCCATTTATATGTTTTTCTATCATAGATTTTCTAATCACTTTAGGATCTTTAGATTCTATAACATAATCACCATTAGGGTATTTTTTCCATAAAAACAATTCATTCTTTTCTATTATTTCTGGAGTCAGATATTCCATAATAACAGTAACATCATCATAAAATTTTCTTACTTCAAAAACCTTCTCTTTACCCAAACCTAATTGTTTATCCCAATCTTGTCTTTGTTTTAAATTATCACATTCATTCCACTCAGTGCCAAATTTGCCTTTATTCCAACGATCTTCAATATCTGACAATATATCAAAACCAACTTTGTAAGGATTAAGACTGTATTTTCCTCCAAGTACCATCATTTTATGTTTAGCGTAATCAATAATACCTGAACTATCATATTCTTGACCCAAAGAAGCATAGCCCTGTTTGGCGATTATATTATAATCAACCCAAGAATTATGATTAGTAAAACCTTGTGCAGAATACTTATGAGAATTTTCTACCGAAAAGTCGTAAACTTCACCTGATTCTATTTCTTCTACCGACAAAACAGAATCTTTGGTATCTTCTTCACAAAACCAAGGATGATTAAAAATAGATTTACATAAAATTATTTGTTTTTCTTTATTGTTAAAACCTATCTCTCGGTAAAATCTTTTTAAGGATTCTCCAAAAATACCTAAACAATAATTACTTTTATCTTTTGGGTTTACTGTAGAAAATATTTTGTAATTTAATAATATGGATTGTATTTGACGTATTAATTTTTCACTTGAATCAATAAGTACAATTCTATCTTGGCAGGCACGTCCTTTGGAATCAAAATAAGACGATAAAAACGCAGAAACAACAGATTTTGGAGATTTTAAAATCTCTGTCGGAACAACCCTTTCTTTAAGATAAGATAAACCAATCAATTCTGTTAATTTGGGAGAGTCTATAGTAGCTTTCCAAGTATCGCCACTATTTTTAGAAACTTCTAAACCAAAATCATCCTTAATAGTTTTAACACATTTATTAATAACATTCTTGTCTTTACTTTTAAGTATAATATCTTTTGTTTTCTTTATCAAACGACCGCTACCAAGCATAAAACCAATTAACTCAGCAACATCATTTGTCACACTGATGAATTTTTTATCTCCTGATTGCCACTTAATTTTTTGAGTTCGATTATTCCAAAGTGACCCACTATCGATTAAATTAATCTTTAAACCTCGTGAAACATCTTTCAATTCTACCCAGTTACCGTTACTATCCAATATTCTATGATTATCACTTCCTATTAAAACATAACCCTTTTTAGTTATAACCTTGAATCGTTTTCTATCATCGAACTTGAACCAATTAACAATATTTTGCTTTTCTTTTCCGTCAAAGATTTCCACTTCTAAATTCTTGTCAACAATCTCTTCAGCAGTTAAAATCCCTTTGTTAGTACACATTAATGTATCCTTATGGACACATGCATAACCCTCGTTTATGGTCTTGGTTGCTCTTTGAGGAGCAAAGTATAATGCCTCTTCATGTAACATTGACATAATATCACTTTGCCATGTTTCTAAAGGTGCATTATCTTTAAGGAATCCCATGATGTCTTTAGTAGGCTTGAAAAAAGCTCCAATTTGATTTGCAGCTTCGTATCTTTCGATATTTGTCTTTTGCTTATTAATCCAATTACTCGGATTTATGTATTCATCCATGTATTCATGATCTTCACGATATTTCAATCTGTTAGGATGCTTATATTCTCGTTTGTCTTTTAATTGAAGATTAGAGATTTTTCTTTTTTCCCAGGCTTTAGCAGGATCGATAAGAGTTTCTATTCTTAGTACATCATCTAGGAATTCTGTTACTTTATTTCTACCCCAACGAGCCATATATTGTCTGATTCTAGAACCATGATTAGCCATGGTGTTAATCATATTTTTAGATGTTTTTTCAAAAAAGATGTTATTCTTGAAAAAACAACTATGACCTAGAGCATGAGCTACAACAGTTACGTTATCTAATAATGTATTAGATGACATGCAATATATGTAGCATGGTACGGAATTTATGACAAGTTCAAATATTTTTCCACCACCATAAGTGTATCGTTTTTGTATAGCCTCATATTCCATTCCCCATTTCCAATGAGGATATCGACTCGGAAAACCACCATAAGCAGCAATTTCGCTCATTTCATCATATTTGAGCATTTCAACAATGGAAGGAAAATAATCACAACCAAAATCTTTTACTGCTTGAAATATTTCTGGTAATAAAACATTTAATTCTTCGGGTATTGGTGTTCTGGGAGAAGTTTGGTCCCCATAAAGTATTTCATTGCTTTGTATAAATTTAGACATTTTTCTTTCCTAAGAAATCCATTATAACATTTTTCTTAAGCATATCCAATTCTTCTACTGAAGAAAACCCATCAATACTGGATGTAATTAAATTACCGAAACTTTCTACTTTTTCTTCAATATCTAAAACATTCTTTATGCTACCTAAATATCTTGAAGGCTTAACCTGACAAACACCCACCAAGTTAACAATTTCTGGACCTAATCTTCCCTTCAATATATTAATAAATTGAGGATTGTCAGAAGGTGTATTCTCTCCATCAGTAAAATAAAACAAGTAAATATTCCATTGTAATGGATTGTATCTATTCTCTAGCTGCTTAGAAACAAGGTCTAAAGACGAAGAACATAAAGTGCCACCACCTTTTCTTAATTTATAAAAAGTAGCTTCATCAACCTCTCTAGCTGTATAGTCGTGCCAAATATAACACTTTTCTGTTTTTTCATAAAAACGAGAAACCCAAGCACTGATCCACCAACACAAGTCACTAATTATATCACACTTTTCTTCATCCATCGAATAAGATCCATCTCTAGCAAAAAAGATAACAGCCTTACTTGAAGGTATTTTTATTTCATTCCACTGCCTGTATCTTTTATCAGAATTGATAGGCAATAGTAGTTTTATATCTTCATTACATCCTGGTATTTTATACTTCTTGTCTATAGAACCAGTTGCACACTGACGTTTCATTGTTTGACGAAGTGTTTTCCTAGTATGTCTTAATGACTCAGGACCTGTTTTCGATACAGAATTATACTTTATTTTTGTATCTTCGAAAGTATCAGACACTTTATGTTTTAGATTAGGCAAATCTAATTCTTCTTGTAGAAGATCTAATACATAATTAACATCTACTTCAATTTCTACACCATCACCACTACCTTCTCCTACCTTGTTAGGCTTACCTTCCCCTGGTTTGGGTTCTTTGGCTACGATCTGACCTTCTTCTCCTTTTCCAACTCCTACTCCATTACCAGAATCTCCCTTTACTATAAAAGGTATTCTAATTCTATTAGCTTTAACAATTATTTTACCATCCTTGCCTGTTTTTCCGACTATCTCTCCACTACCAATCCATTCCTTGATTTTCTTTTTAACTTTTCCTGAATAAATGTCATTAAAACTAGATCGGTCTTCATCAATTCTTCTGGTCAATTTGCTGACTCCATATTATAAATTAAGATTCATCATCTTCAACGTCACCACGGGCTGATATTGACGAAACATAGTCTAATACATCTGTTGCTGACTGTTCATTATACCCATAATCTTTAATTAATCTCGACTTAATAGTATCGATTTTCTCTTGTATATCTTTATCGACTACAGAAGATGCGTTTTTGTGTAATGAAGATAGATTAATCGTATTCTTAGTATCTTCATATAATTTTTTCTCTAAAGCCTTCTTTAACTCTTCATTACTCTTCCAAGTAAAATCTTTCTTCTTCATAGAAAGATTTCCAATGAATGCTGCAATCGAACGTCGAAACTGATCTACACCAGTGGAAGGGATGCCAATCTTTTCCTCAATAGACCTCATGAGATTTTCATCAGGATCTTGTTCTTCTTCTGTAATAGGATTAATAACTCTTACTCCATCAATATAAGCACTAACATTGTCAATATAATTAGAACACAACCTAACAATTGCATCTTCATCACCTACAAGTGCTCTTTGGACTTCCTTCTTCAAAATCTCATCAAGTTCCTTCCTAGCTAAATCTACACACTTATTATAATGTTTTTTAGCCTCTTTGTCGTTAATTAATGATTGATTATCAATTCCTTTTTTAATAGCATTCAAGACCATAAAAGGATTGATGTAATCATGACGACTGGATAAACACCCGCTTATTTTGTCTTGAGTGTACCTACAACTCATACCACCAGCCATACCTTCTTCTGGTGAGGTATCCATGAGTTCACGGACTGAATCTTGTGTATAACCATGAACATTTCGACCATCATATAATTTAGCTTTAGTAACCAAATCAATCTTACCAGTATGATCGTCATCGTATCTTGTCATGACACTCCACAAAGAAGCAATTTCCAATGTGTGTGGAGCTATATGTTGTTTAACCTTATCTTTTCCGTAATAACTATCAAGAACTTGTAGTTCATCTGACCATTTCAATAAATAAGGAACATCAATTTTAAATGTTCTGTCCCTTAATGCTTCCATTGTCACATCAGCCTTTAGTTTTTCAAATTCTGGAGAATTGGAATGACCACACAATACGGTATCTAAAGAAATTTGCGGGAACTTCTTAGGTTTGATACTTTGTTCTTGAGAAGCACCCAAAATATCATAAAGAAATTCTTTTGCTAATTTAAGAACTTCAATTAATTCAAACATGCCTCGATTGGCACAGCAGAATTCTCCATCGAAATCAAAACCTCGTGGATCAGAGTCTGATCCATAGTGAGATAGTTTACTCCAATTAATATCACCTGTTAATTCCGAACTATCTTGATTTTTTTCGTCTTTAGGTTGGAAAGTGGCAATACCTACCCTGTCAGCTTCGCTATGCGTCTTCCTAACGATTCTAATGTGATTAGATATAACTTTGCCCCAATCTCCATCATAGTGCTTTAGAAGCATAGACATGAACTTCTTAGACCTTGGATCTAAGTCATTATTACAAATCAATTTATATTGAGTTGTTCTTAATTTTTTATCAGTTTGTTCAAGAAGTATTTTGTTTAAATCATCTAAAATTGATTGTCTAGCCCCATTTTCTTTAGGAACCAAACAAAGAGGATCTTGTTTCATTGGAGATTCATCTTGGTCATGAATATAAATAGATTCTGTTGAAAGATTAACCCACTTAAAAGTGTACCATGCACCTTCATCCGTTAGACTATATTTTTCTAACCCTTTCTTTAACAATCGACAGATAGTAGATTTTGCTGATCCAACAGGTCCATGAAGGAGAAGAAAACGTTTTTCAGGTCCAAATCCACCTGCTGCACCTTTGAAAAACTCGACTAAAGCATGAAGTGTAGGCTTGATACCAACAATTGGAATATCAGAATCCGAGAAAAAATGATAATCATTATATTTATTTCTCAATTCTTCTACTGTTGAGTAGCCTTTAGAAACAACCATATCATAAATGTATTGATAGGCAGTTCTTGCTAATTTAGGATTTTGATAAAGTTGATCCATGTATTCATCAAAAGTTATTTCTTGATGAATTAAACTGTATTTGTCTTTATCGAATTTTGCAGAAATTTTCGAAAGATGGTTATTTTTGGTTGGCATCTATTATTCCCTCTAAAGTCAAGATGGTTTATTCAAAACTAATAGAGGCTAATAATAATGCATTTCTTTTTTTAAATCAATATTTAATCATCTAATTTAATTTTTCCATAAGGGGTTGGACCCATATGAGATTCTTCTTCTGCTTTTTTACGTTGATCTCGTATACCACCTTTTTTATCAATTCCATGGTGATATCGATAATCATGACCTTTATCACCACTATTCCAGCGGTCAGTATCAACAGGATTACTAAAATTAAAATTAGGCTTACTGATGAGTAAATTTTTCTTTTTAGAACCACATTTATCACATTTTGCGGCTTTTAAATTAGGGCTTCCTTCTATGAAGGATACTGTAAAGTATTCATATTCTGAATTGCACTTTTTACATTCTAAGTCGTAAGTAGGAATAATACACCTCTATTGTTTAAATTATTTTTCATTTTCTTCTTCTGAGAAGAGATCCTTTAATATAAAGAAAGTATCAACAACTTTATTTAACTTATAATCTTCTGATCTAAAACACCAAAAAATGCTTTTCTCGCATAATCTTATCGAATATTCTAATAATTCAGAATTTCTAGTTCCTTGCATATAAACATAATCAACAGATACCAATGATTCCATTGCTTCATTGATCATTTCATCAAATTCATTTTCATTTTCATTTTCTTCACCGTCAAAATAGAAATCTCTCATGTTAACTCCTTGATGAAAATCATCATAATAAGTTATAATACTTTTCACATTGACTCCACATTTTTAATGTGGCATGTTCATTTACAGTATTACAACTTTTTTTAATTTTTTTAGTAAATGCAAAAGGTGCTTTGTTACTATTTAGCCATACAGAACTATTAAAATCTCCAACCCCTTCTTTATAGTCAACTAAACATGTCATATCTTCTGTTTTAGAACCACTTGGACCTAATAAATTATCGTGATAGTGTCTTACTGCTAAAGTAGTCGCATTATGTAAATAATCAAAATTTTCAGGTTTTTTAGATATTTGTATATTAAATTTATTAACCCAATTAAAACAATCCATATTCACATAACTATTGTCAATTACAAAAATAATCTTTGAATTTGGAAGAATTTTTACCAAAGAATACCAAAGACCATATGCCATCCATCGATTCTGGATACTATTCGTAAATTTAGCTGCTATTTCTAAATTATGTCCCGTGTTTAACATAAAAAACTCCAATTAAAAAATTGGAGTTTTCGTAAATTAGTTCTTTTCAAGAATTATCTCCAAAAGAAATTTCTTAAACCTCTAAGGATAGGAAAATTCCAACCACATCTATTATAGTATCTGTAACCATAATTATTGCAGTAATTGCTTCTTACAGTTCTGTAAGTATTGCAATAATTATATTTAGGGTAACAATTAGATGTAACACTTGGATAACAAGTTGTATTAGTGTTAGGGGCTACATACCTTGTTTGAGGTTGAATATACTGAGTATTTGGCTGGATATATCTAATATTTGGTTTATTAGTATCTGGACAATTATACCTAGCTATAGGTTGAGCAGAACCTAAATCATAAAAATTATTTACTTTAGGCTTTCTTTGTAAACTTGAAGATTGATTAGGATTCAAACTATCGTTCATATTATCCTTTTCAGGCTTTACAGTAATTTTATTTTCTGTTTTAGCTAATCTAGCTTCTCTAATAGGATTAAATAAAACATTTGCTGATGCAACTACAGCAAAAAAAGTTATTGTAAATCCAATCATAAAACTTAGTGTACGCATTTTGTTCCTCCATGATAGTACAAAATCTAAACTCTAATTTATCTATAGTTAATAAACATTATTTTTGTTTATCATAATCAACTATTTCGAAATCCTCTATAGAAATTGTAGAATATTTACTAGAAATAATATACTCTTCTAAATATTTCAGCATTTCTTCACATTCTTTCTTTTCTTCTGTTATCCATTTTCCGTAATGAGGATGAACTAAATATTTGTCATTCTTTTTATTATATAAAGTATACATTTATCTTCTTAAAGTAGTATTTTTCGATTCTTTTCCTTGCGCTTTATCTTTAGCCATACCAATTTCAACAGCAGTTGCTATAGAAGCATTAGGATCGTTATTAACTTCCTGTGATGCTTTCTTTAATTCCTTTTGAGCTATTTCTTGTGCTGTAACTCCAGGCATATTGGATTGTTGAGCAATAGCAGTCTTTACCCTCGACTTTACATCAGTTCCAATTGCTTCTTTTTGCAACATCCATTCACTAAATTTAATTATCATAAAATTCACCTTAAGTTAGTTTATATTACTATTTACTAACATTCTTTCATTATTTCTTGAGATTCACCAGCAATTTTAAAAGTTAATACTTCACCCATTGTAGATCGATTTTTGCTTAATACCAATATTTCTTCATTGTGAATTTTTCTATGGCAATTAGAACAAACTACAATCGTACCCCAATCGGTATATTTACTTCCTGGATCTAATCGGTGACAATCCAATATAGAATAATTTTCTATCTCGCAAATACAGCATTTGCCCTTAATTTTTTTCTTGGCTATTTTACTAAACATATCCTCAAGTAAGTGAAAATATATCTAAAACTCAAACTAATATTGATAAATAAATACAACCATGGAGAAAATTATGAATAAAATTATTATGGCAACATTGACTGTTGCATGTTTAACTTTTGTCGGTTGTAATGACAAAAATTGTGACGAAAACGGATGTGTTATTTCTGAAAACGTCGTCTGTCCAGAAGGATGTGAAAACTGCTTGTGTGCAGAAGGCGTAGAATGCCCAGAAGAATGCAAAGATTGTAATTGCATTTGCTGCAAAGCTAGCTAGTTTTAATCCTGTTAATTAATTCAGAACTAGAATAGTTCTTGTACATAGGAACAGGATAATATTTTATAAGTTCAGATCCAATTGGGTTTGTGTATTCAGAGCCCTTGATTAAACAATCAGGGGCTATTTTTTTAATTGAATCCAAAGGTGTGTCTTCTTCGAATAAACAAATATAATCAACCATTGGTAATTGCATTAACATATCAATCCTATATTCTTGATTGTTAATTAATGGATGATTTTTATTTTGTCTTCTAACACTTTCGTCAGAATTTAACCCTATTACTAATTTATCTGCTTTTTCTTTAGCAAAATTAAAAGAATGTAAATGCCCTGGTGTGATTAAATCAAAACAACCATTTTGATATGCTAAAGTGAAATCCCTATCTTTTAATAATTCTGGCTTAATTAGTTTTCCTGAAATTTCACAAGGATAAACTGGTTTTTGATCTTTTTGGACATATTGCCTACAAACATTGTTTGCCATCTTTGCAGATTCTACGATTGAATTACCTTGCAAATAAGCTACGGTTAAAACACCAACGAAAAGATCACCACAACCAGTGACGCTTTGCACTTTACTGATTTGTTTAGTTTCAAATTCAAAATATTCTTTTTTGTTCAATCCGTAGATAGATCCTGCCCCAGATGTCACTACTACATGTTCACATCTAGTTTTTCTCTTGATTACTCTACATTGCTTTTCTTTATCGGTTTCTCCCGTCAATTCATAAGCTTCTTTATGATTAGGTTTGAAGATGTCACAACCTTTCCACTTCTCTAATGGACCTTTTTTAGGATCTACCACCTTCAAGCATTTCATTTTCATAACTACTTCTACATCATTAAGAAACCCTTTGTTGTAATCTGATATTATTAAAGCATCGAATTTATAGTCAATGAATTTTTCATAATGAATAAAATTTGATATACCTAAGGTATAAACAATAGGTTTTTCATGATCAATTCTACAAAAAGGAACCTTTCCGTCAGATAACCTAATCTTCTTAGGTATTTGTATTTTTTTAATTTTGCTAAATTGATAATCAATATCAAAATCTTCTAACACATCTTTAAATTCAATATTACAAGGTCCTATGTAATAGTTGTTTTTATTCCAAGGTTTTAGAAGATATGCCACATTTGCTGCACCACCTGGATAGGTTTCTATAATATCATTTTGGTTAAGATAAACAGGTATTGGATTTTCGGGAGAAACCCGATTAAACTCTACTTGGAGGTATTGATCAATAACTCCATCACCTAAAATACCTACCTTATAATTACTTAAACCTAACATTATGAAACCTATAATAAAGCAAGGCGATTTTACCTTGCTTTATTATAGTTTATTTATTGAAAAAACTTTTATCCATCGGCGGCGAGAAAACCCCTACTTTCGTAGAAAGTTTGGGTCGGTACTCCGACCCAAACCTCTTTAGGGTAGTGGGATGAGAGCCGCCAATTAAAAAAAACATAATTAAACTTGTTTTTTAACAATATGTTACTACAATATGTTACTATAATATATTTGCTATGATAACCAAATGGCAAACACAAAAACGATCCTTTAGTTAGGATCAAATCTTCAAGGCGGGAACCGCCTGAAGTAAAAAGCCTGTGGACATGATATTAGACTTGTATCCTTAATTGGAAATAAAGCAATTGTGAGTGAAGCAGGAAGCCCCTACCTCTTTAGGGTCGGGGTAGTTCACAGAAGTTTATGTCTGATTAATCGAACTACTTGCATTGCATCTTCTACTGCATGATGTGTCACCACACTAGGTAATCCTGCTCTTTCTAAACATGTCGACAGATTAGGAACATCTTTATCATCTTTAGTAACATACATGGAACCAACGTCTAATGCTCTATGAGAAGCATTAATATCTTTCCAATCATAAATCATATCTAGAAATTTAGAGTCGAACATACCAAAGTTTTTACCTGCAAATACTACTTTTTCTATATTATTCTCATCAAGCCATTTCCCGAAACTTTCAGCTAACTCTTTAGGAGAGATAACCATATCAGTACCTATAGCATCTCTCATCGCTAAAATAGTGTCTGTATTCATCGATAATGCAAATATTTCACCTTTGATCCTATTATCTTCTTCAAGTAGATATTTGTGATAAGTAGGGAGTGTGTCAAGAGGACGAGAATCTTGTAGATCATCGATAATTGCCCCAATTTCAAGTATTTGACCTATCCAGGGATTAAGAGAAGTAGTTTCTAAGTCTAAAGAACAATAATGCATAGGGGAACCTATATAAATAAAAGTAGAGAGATAAAATGAATTTTTCCAAATGGCTATTTTACATAATTGAAGGGCAACTTCAAGATCAGACCTTGAAAATGGTTAATGGTGATCAAAATATATTCCAACAAATACAAAGTATCTCTCCCGAACCGAAATTCATGCCAATTATTGCTTATTTTCATATATATGAAAAAATAGCATTAAGCCAAATCCGAACAGAAATAGGGCGATATATTGAATATGTAAAAAACAAAAAAATACCAATGGTTCAAATAACAAAGCGAGGAGCCTTTTTAGAAAACAAGCCTATTAACTGGATTGGTTTAACCGAAAAAATACATGCAATTGAAGAAAGAGAAAATTTTATTAACAGAGATGCTAATAAAGATGTCAATGACGGAGTTCCAGTAAAAGGTAAACCTATTTTCAGTAAGAATAATATTGATGTTTATGAAGCTCACGGTAGAGATAAATGCATTCAATATGGAACAGGATACAGCTTTTGTATTAGTAAACCAGGGAATACAATGTGGCAAAGCTATCGAGATATACAAGCTAGTACATTCTATTTTGTGTTTGATAGAAATAGAAGTAAACAAGATCCATTACATGTTGTAGTTGTAGATAGTACCGAAAATGGATGGAGTTTAACTGATAGTAATAATGATACAGGTAATATTGCTCAGTTCGGGTCCGATTCAGAAGCTTACATTTCACATCTAGTATCAAAAGGAATTCCGAAAGAAATATTTAAGCATATAGAACATGATGAACAAGAAAAACTAGATAAAGAAAAATTAGGTGAACACATAGAAGATCTTGAGTATTTTGTGAAAGAATTGAGTTATGAAGAAAAAAGCAAATATATTGGACGAGGTCATGATTTAACAGATTCTCAATTTAAATACTTAATCGATAATAATTTTGATGATCTAATTAATCAATATATAACAAACGGAGAGCCTTTAAATAAAAAAGAGCTTGTTCTGTTAAAAAACAAGCTCCTGAAATCTTACTTTAGAACCAGAATAAAAACAGCTACAAAAACTGGTTTTTATAAAATTTCCAAGGATGAATTAGAGTATTTTGACAAAAAAATGTTCTTAAGTAATTTACAAATATTTAATCTTAATCATTTGATGGATGTTTTTGCAGGAACATACCCTAACCTCATTTTAACCGATTCTGATATAGCTGATACTGCAAATAAAATTTATGAAATCGCATCGAAAAATCCTTTTAATGCTAAAAATATGAATTATTTCTTTGAAGATCCAAGAGTAATAAAAGCTCTAGTGAGAACCGGGGAAGATGATGTTCTATTTGTTGGTGATCGATTTATTCGTGGAGCAATGTTCACAGGAATAAGTAAGTTTATGACAAGAGCAGCTTTAGGTAAAATTAACGATATTGATCCTGATATTGTCGAGAAATTTGTAGTAAAACTTTACAAGAAATATCTCCCTAACAAGAAAAAATTTCTAATGGAAGATTTTGAAGATTATTTTAAACTAATAGGCAAAGAACATTTATTGGACACACTATGAATTTTAATCAATGGATGCTAGTAGAAAATAACACTGATGTACAGATATCAACACCTATAAGAAAGCATTCTAGTTTTTCTGAAGAATATGAATATACCACAAATGGCGGTATTTTAAGGATAGTAAATCCTAATTCTCAATGGTGGAAATACAGTGTTGTCGAGACTCACGTTCAAGAGGATTATCGAAGACAAGGAATCGCTTCTATTCTTATAGATAAAGCTCTTGAACACCTCAAAGGAAAAGGAGATATTGCTGCTCAAACTTCGACTGATGCAAGCATAATGTTGTTTTGGAATAAAGGTTTTCGTAATCAAAGCAATAATTTAGAAGAAGCTTTAAACACTAGAAAAGAAAATTCTTCTGTTTTGTTGATTTATAAAAATAGTTAAAACTAAGAGATAGGTGCTTTATCCATCGGCGGCTCTCATCCCACTACCCTAAAGAGGTTTGGGTCGGAGTACCGACCCAAACTTTCTACGAAAGTAGGGGTTTTCTCGCCGCCGATGGATAAAAACAAAAATATGTAATTTTACAAAATTACATAACTAATTCTCTAAACACAAAATCCCCTTTATCTACTTCATTAGCCAATAGTAGATCATCAAAAGCACTAATGTCAATTGAAGTATCACCAGTATATTCTCCAAGAACAACAGAATGATATACTTTGTCATATAACCTAGTTTCCAAAATGTATTCATATATCTGTTTACCACCAATAATAAAACATTCCTGGCAACCTAACTTTTCTGCAAAATCTAAACCATGTTCTATAGCAGAAAAAAGATAACACTCTCTTTCAGGATGTGTCAAAGATTCAGGGAAATCAGAATAATCCCTAGATATAACAATATTACATCTATCTTTTAATGGTCTTACAGGTAATGATTGCCATGTCTTCCTACCCATCAAAACAGTATTGTTCAACGTCAAAGATTTAAATATCTTTAAATCTTCAGGTAGATTCCAAGGTAATGCATTATCTTTACCTATAAGCCCATTCTTGTCAGTTGCAAGAATTAATGATCTAAGCATTTATGTTTTTGTATTGTTTAAATATTTATATTAATCTTCAAATAATTTTTCAATGATCTAAGCATTCATACGCCAATTGAATCAGTTCATCTAGTTCACTAGGTGTCATCTCAATACCAATATTCGCTATCTGATTTCGTAATTTCACTTTTTCTACAGGAGAATATGATGCATATGCTTCAAAAATTTCTCTATTCTCTTTACAATGCTTGATCAATGTTTCAAGATTATTCTGCTTGTTCTTTACTCTCGACATATTATTTTCATACTATTTGGGTTTAATATTGCTAATCGAGCCTCATATACAGGCTCAAGACTTGATTTAAAATAAAAATAATCAAATCTATAAGGATTATAGCTTACATCATGAGCTATATCCAGACTTTTATTAAAGTCGTTTTCAGTAGAAATTAAACATCCTCGAACGAAGGCATGAACGTTCTTAACTTTTTTCTCTAAAACACGTTTTCTTCCTGCTGGCTGAACAACAAATCTGCAATTTTCTAAAATCAAATATCGAGAATAAAGAATAACTTTGCCTTTCTGTCTTACAGAATAGCAGTTCTTGTTTAAATTCTTATAGCATTCAACATTCATTAAACCGATATAGGAACCTTCATTCTTGGCAAGGGATTATAATCTTCTAAAGTAAAGTCATCTGCGACGTAATCATAAATCGATTCTCTTTTATTTAATTTGAGAATAGGAGAATTCGGTTTATCTCGATCAAGGTATTCTTTAACTAAATCAATATGATTTAGATAGATGTGAGCATTACCAGAAGTGTGATATAGTTTTTCTGGCTTCATATCAAATAATTGAGCGAACATATAAGTATAAAATGCTGCACCTTGAAGGTTGGTCGAGAGATTTCCCACAAACATATCACTACTACGCTGAAAAACACAACACGATAATTTATTCAATTCCCCTGATTCATCTGGCACAGGCACAAATTGATAAACTAAATGGCACGGCGGCAATTTACAATGTTTTGAATCAACAACGTCTGGTCTCCAAAAAGAAAATAATATCCTTCTAGATTCTCGATTATTTTTTAATAGATCTAAAACATAATCAATTTGATTAAATCCTTTTTCTGGGTCAATGACTTTTTCGATAGTTCCATTAAAATTAATTAAATTAGGACCATAGCCATAACCAATAGAAGATTTCTTGAAATTTGGTTCAGAAAATGAGTCATCTTCCCAGAAATCCCAAACATTTGATCCCATTTCTCGCAAATCAGAGATTAGATCTGAACCTGTTAAAAACCATAAATATTCTTTTAACATGCTTTTCCAAGATGTTTTTCTCCTAGTAGGTATTGGAACTCTTTCAGAAATGTCAATTTCTGTGTGAACTCCAGGAAGATAAAGGGTTCCTGTGCCAGTTCTGTCATTTGACCGATAACCCTCATCCAAAACTTTTTGGAGATTGACATCGAAATTATCAAGAATGTAAGTCATATATACTTTTTATGTAGAAGTATCAATTTTCTACATTTTAGCAAGTCAAAGAATCTATGGCAATGAATTATGTTAAATTTTAAAGAATGGCTCAAAGAAATTTTATTAGAAAATATCCAAGGAGAATATTGGATTATGGATGGATTTGCTATGGGGGCTGATGGGGGTTTAAACGACTTCAATCACGAAGGCTATGCAATAGAAAACGCAAGGCAAATTATCATTTCAGATGCTGAAGATTATGTAGACTCTTATTCTTACGGTGAATATATTGACTGGGACCAATTCCTAAAAGATTTACTAAATGGTTATGTAGAAGAAAATCCAAAATATGAAGAGTTAGTGGATGATGATCCAAACCAACTTCTTTCTATTATATGGAAGGAATTACAAATTGACCCAGAAATTTTAAGTATTGCTTATGATCAAGGAGATGTAAGAAATTTAGCAATGAAGAAGTGGGGCTGGAAAGCTGCAAGAGGTAATCACGTTCAAACATGGACTCTTACTAGAGAAGATTCACTAAGTATAATATCAGGTTTACATGAAGTTCTTCCTTATGACAATAAGCAAGACTTTGAAATAGAATTAGAAGTAATGTCAACCAGGAAATTGTACCAGATACCACTTTCTATTTTGAATACTGGCAATCCAATGAAAATAATGAATTACGATAGAGAAAAGCAAAATTCAGAAAAAGAAAAATCATATTCCAATGCATTTAACCAAATAAACAAACCTTCTAATCCTTTTTATAGTAGGTTTGGTGATTAGGTTGTCTTGCTCTCCAGAATTATTTCTTTTACCATCATCTCAAACCATCTATTTTCCAGTTCGTTACCTCTACCTACCATCTCACAAATACCTTTTTCATTTGTAAGATCTAATATACCAACCTGTCCACTTAATTTCATCATGAGTTCTTCAGGTGTTAATTCAAGACCTTTCTCAGCTAGAAGCTCTCTTAGTCTATAAAAATCAGTCTTTGCTATGTTCATTTTTTTTCTTCTTCTTTTTAGGTTTTTTATTATAATTAGCACCTAAAGGTAGTGCAAGACCTGCAACATCTGCTGATGATGTTGCATTTTCTTTTAGTTTTTCTTTTAAGAATTCTTTGAACTTTTTCATTACATCCCCATTGGACTTTGTGGTTGATTTAATCCTTGACTCATAAGTTGATTGAATTGATCAATATTTAATGTAATTCTTTGACCACCCATCGATGAAGCCAATTGTGTTCCATCATCATCTTTAGAGTAGGTTCTAGTATTTAGGCTCTTATCTGGTGATATTTTTATTGTCACATGAGTCACTTCTTCGCCAGATTTCTGAAAATCTTCTATAGTAAAATGAATTTTATTCATTAACTTATCACCTATTTTCACATTAGATGCTACGTAAGAATTACCCTTTAGGTGTTCTGCTCCTATTGATAATTCTCTATCTAAACCAGATAAGTACCCTTGTTCTGCTAAATTAATATAAGATTTAAAATTTTCCATAATATCTATATAGTAATATGACACTTCCATTTAATAATAAATCAAGACAAAGAAAATTTAATTGTTTTGTTTGTGGTACAGAACTTCCTTCTTTAGAAGATTTCAAAGAACATGTAGTTAAAGAGCATGAAGAACTGAAGGATTATATTATATGTCCTGTACCACACTGTAAAACGCCCGTTAGGGACCTCAAAATGCATGTTAAGTGCAATCACCCAGGATTAGATACTAAACGTCTTAAAGGTCCTCTCAGGGCTATTGTGTGGCGTGATTTCAAGAATGGTAAGACTAAAAAGAAAGTAAACTTCAAAAAAGGTGTCCATGAATCAACTAAAATGAAAAAAGGCTTTATTTTTAGAAGTGGAATGGAAGAAAGTGTCTTTAAAGCCTTAGATGATCATAAAGACATATTAGCTTATGAAGTAGAACCTTTTGTAATTGAGTATTTCTTTGAGGGAGCTAATCATAAATACACTCCTGATGTATTTGTTACATTTCAAGATGGGAAGGAAGAGATCTGGGAAATTAAGCCAGAGAATCAAACAGAAATGGCTATTAATAAAGCTAAATGGGAAGCTGCCAGACAAGCAGGTAAAATGCGAGGATGGGAGTTTAAAGTAATTACAGAGAAATCCGTAAAAAACCTTATTAATGAAGCTAAAAAATGAATTTTATAGAATGGTTATTAACTGAAAAGACTTTGTACCATGGAACAGTGGTAGATAATTTGAATGATATTAAAAGATTTGGTTTAGTCGCTGGATGGCATAATGATGATGGTCCTGGAGATTTCGTACAGCATTATTACGGCGATTATGCTCCTGAAGATATGAGTCAGGTTCGTCAAGGAATATTTATGGCTGACAAAAAATCATTACATAAAGCTGTTACCGCTATGGAATTTCATGTCGCTAAAAAAATGAATAAAGACACAGGTGATGTTTCAGATATTGATATTAGAAATCACGGACTTATAGTAATAATCAAAGATGAAGACGATTACCACAAACCGTATGATCCTAATAATTACGAAGATGAAAATCATGACATGTTCGGCATTGAAGATGGTGATTATGCTGCTGAGAATGAATCTGGCGATTTATATTTAAGAGGTTCGAAATTACTCAAATTCCTTCAAATGAATGGATATGCAGATTTCGGGAAAAACAATTCAGAAAAATGGAAGAACAAATTACAAGGAAATAAAGATTCAATTGAAATGAGCAAGTATCCGTTACTTAGATGGGCAAATAAACAAAACTAGATTCAACTTAGCGATTTTGCTAAATTGAATTCATGAGCATAGAATCTTTTACAAAACATTATATTTTACCTCAAACGATAAAGTTCGTAAATGAAACCTATTCCCCACAAAGACTCATAAGAAGATTTGATGAACCTATACCAGAAAAGTACACTGGAAAATCCTCATACAGAAGTAGAATTGGTATCATCATGGAAGGTGTTCTTGGAGATAAAATAAATGAAATTTTATCACAAAGCTTTTCTAATCAATTTACATTAACCAATAATCTAGTCAACGAATTCCCTGATTTCTACATAAGGGATCAATCTTTTAATATTAAAATGGGTTTAGATATTAAATGCGTTCACAGGAAATCAGAAGAGAAGTCCGCAAGATTTGATACTTTGATTAAAGATTTGAAAGAAGATGACTTCTTGTTATTGATATCTTGGGATTGGAAGTCAATTGGAGATGCTTCATTCCCTTACATACTTGACCACGCTCTTATTAAAGCTATTCCTATTGCCAAAGAAAGGGATAAACGTTTGAGAATAACAGGAGGTTGTATCCAAGATGGCAAAGTTTATATCAAGTCCAAAAAAGATAACAAAATGATTAAAGATAATCATAATTTTGGAAAGCTAAATAGATTAATACATGAATCTAGAATAAATCAACTTTTTTGTAAAGATGTGGAAGAGTATATAAAATTTACAAAGAAGTTAGATTAATCACCTTTTACAATTCTATAAGAATCTTCTTCAAAATGTTCAGTAGAGGTTTCAAATAAGCGAGAATCTTCTTCTAAGGCTTCCATTTGGTGTCTTAATCCTCTAGGAACATAAAACGTATCATCTTCTTCTAATATTACTGATTCAGCTAAGGATAAATCATCTCCAAAGCTATATCTAATAATAAAAGAATTTTTAATTACGTGAAAATGTTCAGTCTTTCTTTTATGGTAGTGAAAGCTGCAAAGTTTTCCTTTATTGAAATGTAATACTTTAGCACAATAATCAGGAGAGTTTGCTAACCAGTGCTCAAACCCCCAACCTTTAGGAACTATGATTCTGTCTAAATTTTTCATAAAAACTCTCTTCTAAATATTTTTCTCTAAAATTTTCATCAGTTATATGTAATCTGTATTCATCATTACGAATATCAATCAAATCATATTTGTAATTTTTAGAATCTAAATAGTTACAAACATTATTCGATATTGGTAATTCTACATCAATAATTAAATCCTCTCCGTTTTTAGCAGCGGATACTAATCCCATAATCCACATTTCGAACAATTTTTCATCATTTAATATACATTTTGGAATGGTTTGTTCTCCCCCTTTGTATACATCTAGTTCTTTAAATTCTTCTACTAAATCTGAATTAATATTCACACCAAAATAAACATGTTTTAAATATTTCTCTTCCCTTATTTTATTTTTACTTATTTCTTTGGTTAAGAACAAAGCTTTTTCTTTATTTTTGGCTTCAAAAATATTCACACAAGTATTTGTTACATCAATTTCCCCTGAAAAAAGAAAACCTGCAATGTATGCTTCTTTTTCAGATAAATTTCGACAATCAAACTCTGTAGGATGGTTTCTAGGAATTAACTTAAACCATGATAGGAAGTCAAAAACAAATTTACCTAATCCTTCTCTTCCTTCGGTTTTATTGACTAAAACAAAATTAAAGTCTCTTCTATTGAGATCTATTTCGCTTTCATGGTTTGAATAATCTAAATTATTAGGACGTATAATAAATAACGATATAGCTCCTAAAGAATCTAACTTGGCTTTTTCATCTTTAAACCTTGAATCATCAATAACATAATTCTTGTTCGGAACTATTTTTTCTACTAAAGATTCAACATGAAAATTTGGTTTATGTTTTCTTAAAACTTCTGTGCCAATATACTGTAAGGCTTGGCGGCGAGAAAGAAAAACTCTGTTTCCTGTATGGGGAAGAGATGGGTCACCAATTAGTTCTGCTAATTTTTTAGATTCTTCTTCTCCGTAAAAGGCACCTTCTTTTAAAATCTCTTCTTTGTAGTTGATGTCTGATATTTTCTGACGATCCCAACCATACAATTCACAAACTAAGTCTTTTAATTTGTCCGCAAAGGATATCTTTTCGAAACCAACTTTGATAAGTTCATTAGCAAGAGTAGTTTTACCAGACCCTTTTCGACCAGTTATGCTTATTATCATTTTGTTTTTACTTATTTTACTTAAAGGAGAATGTTATGAAAAAGTTTTGGAAAAAGAACAAAGAGAAGAAATGTAAAAACTGTCCTCTATTTGAAGCCAATAATAGAAGATGTAGGGTTTTGGTTAGATTGGATGAAAACACAGTAGAGAAATTACCAGTTGATGCTGAAGATGATTGTTTTTGGTTATCTTTCAAAGAGGGAGAACTTTACATTGATCAATTGATTTGGAGAATGAAAGAAGGACAAGACAATAAAGTAGAATTTGTACATCCTCCTGAGTTCTTTAAATAACCTATCGGTGAGGTACAGGTAAAAGTACTGATGTAGCAACTGTAACTGCCTGTGCCAATGTTTTCACTCTAAAATCTGTCGCTTCTTTAATCATAGGATGATTATGAATATTTTCCTCTTCAGATATAACAATTAATGGTATCTTATAGGCATATGCCCAAGCAATTTCCATTACAGTCCCAATACTTACTTTAGGATAATCCAGGAAGTTTACTATTATCAAATCACTTCTTTGACAATCATTATGGTCTCTACTAGTAATTCCTCTTGAAGAGGAAAGAACAGTAGCTATTTCTCCAAGATGATGAGAATTATCGTAACTTCCAGAAATGTCTTCCATACCTTCTAGGTACTTTTTTCCCCTCATAGGACTCATTCCTATAATTTCTTTCGGGAACATTTTCATAATTTCTTCCCTCCAACCTATACTATTATCAAAACTTAATCCTGATATAGGTCCTGCTAAATATACAATAAATCTCATTCCTGAATCTAATACAGACTTTTCATTTGATTTATTTTTCTTGAAATTAAAATTCACTGATTAAACTCCGATTGGAACATTGCTTTTCTAAATCTTTCTTCACTAAAACCCATAACTTTTCTAGCCTTTTCAGGATATTTCTTTACATCTTTAATTGATCTAAATCCTGCTGCGTATAATTTTTCTGCTCTTACCTTACCGACATCATTGATTTCACACAATGGTAATAAGGCGTCAGAGACACCATATCTGATTCTCATGGACATTTTCTTGAGAAAGTCCCTCTTATTCCATTTAGCACCCATAGAATCGATTGTATAGAGTACAGAGAGTGTTCTTTCAAAGTCTGATTGAATACCTCTACACATTGCAGCAAAAGGACCAGGATTAAGACCTTTTAGTAGCAAATAATAAGCATAAGCACCTTTCGCTGCCGAACCATTATCAAATTTGGTGCCAAAACGGTTTCTCAATTTAGCATCAAAAGCTCCCATGAATTCCTTTTCTGCTTTAGTGGTAAATCCTGCACGTATTGAATCAATATTACCTAATGCTGCTGCAATAGCTACATCATCATTTTCCCAATCCAAACCAAATACAGTATTAAAGTTTTTAGACAGGTCTGAAGCATCGAAAGGAGAGTAATAGAACATACTAGAAACTTTTCCAATAGGAGTCACTATATATTCATCATTCTCAACTTTAACAGCTTTACACTTCAATAATAATTCAATTGTATTTTCAACAATATCGTCATGAAGATCATTAGCTTGAAATTTAGCCAAACTCTTTTCATACCAAGAATAAAGATCCTCTTTAGTCTTAATCACACCTTGAAAAATTTCACTAACTATATGAAAAGCTAGAGTTTTGTAGTGAGGATTATCTTCATTTCCCACATAATCTAAAAGGCGACTTTCAATGTCTCTAGGAGTTGACAGTCTTTCATGATGATGTTCAAAGTTATTGTCTGGGAGTAGAACATAAGCATCGCCTTTTGGATCTAACCCAACACGACCTGATCTACCTATCTCTTGGAATATATCATAGGATTCAACTTCGGTCATCCCACGATGAACACCTGCTATAATAACTCTTCGGGCAGGCATATTAATACCCCAGGCGAGTCCAGATGTAGCAATCAGAACTCTCAACTTCTTTGTTCTAAAATTTAGTTCTATTTTTTCTCTTTTTTCTCTTGTAAGATCTGCACTATGAAATTCACATGGTACTCCATTCTCTTCAAAATGTTTTTTCATTTTTAAACCTGTTGTTTTCGTATGGGCAAACACCAGGAAGTGATCTTCATCATGTTCTTCAATAATTTCTAAACATTTCTTTATTTTAGAATCTTCATTATAATTGTAATATTTTTTGTGTTCATAAGTCTCCCAATGAATATCCAAAGGACAAGGTCGGTATTCTGATTGTAAAAGATAAGTATCTCTACCAGTCAGACTATAACTAACCCATTCTGCTATTTCTGCGACATTGGGCATTGTTGCAGATAAAAAAACCATTCTGCACTCAGGTGATATTTCTGAGAATTTCATTAAACCCACTTCTAAGTGATCGCCACGTCCACCTACTGTCAAGAGGTGGCAATTCGATACTAGTACATCGTCAGCAAAATAATTGTGATAATCCTCTATTTCTAGATCATAAACATAATCTATACCACCTCTGCCCCATTTTTTTACTTCGATAATTTTAGAAGAATGATTATTTAGAAAATATGATATTTTTTCATCAACATGAGCAACGCCTTTTTCAACATCCTTATTTGTTAAATACAAACACTCATAGCCTATTTCGGCGTACCTCTCTACAGTTTCAAGTATTTCTTCTTCTGTATGCCAATACTCTACATCACCTACTTCAATAACTTTTCTTTTACCATTTACTTTGAAATCAGGGTTTTTTCTTTTGCTATTTTTGAAAGTTAACCAAAATTTACCATTAGACGTTTTTCTGATACCTTTTTCACAAGCTATTTCGTCAACAAATAACTCCAAGGAAGTGTCATAAGTTTTATTCTTAGGAGTATTAATAAATCTCTGTATTTGTAACTCTTTTTCTTCTTCGGATAGATTATTCCATCTATCCCTACCAGTTTGTTTTAATTTTTCTACCGCACCTTCTACATTATAAATAGGATTATTTTTTCCTAATCTATTTCTGCCCATTGCTTTCATCGAAGCTTTAAATTTAGGACTATCCATTTTCGCTTTATTGATTTTATCATAATGATCTTGAGTATAATGATGATGACTTTCATGAATTCCTCGTGAATGCGCATTTTCGAACTCTTTACCACAAACCTTACAAATGTTTGTTTTAGGAATGTATTTAGGTTTTTCTGAACCACAATGATTTAAATGGTTTTTATAACCATACACTGATATTTCTTTGTCACACTTTTCGCATTTTTTGACACTATCTGAATGATTCGTGTTTTTACCTTTAGATAGATGTCCGTAAACGTAATGCGAATTTAAAGCTGATTTACTTTTAAATTCTTTATCACATAAAACACATGACAAAGAGTCATCCTCTGGGATGTATTTGATTTCATCAGAAGATGTTAAATCACTAGCCTTTTTATAACCTTTGGAAGTCCAGATTTTGTGATCTTCAGTACAGATCAAAGAGCCATATTCATGTTTGACCCTAACCAAGCCCTTAGTTCTTGGTTTTTTTATTTTTCTAAGAATCTTCTTTTTGACTAATGAATTCGTACAATGATCATATGCTAAAACTTCGTTGATATCATCAGATTCTACAATATTTTTAATAGGCAATTCCAAGTTTCTTTCTATCTTTATTTTGGTTTTACCAGGAAAACATTCATCGACTATAATGGTTTTAACATCTTGAAGAAAGTTATTCTTTTCTGATTTAAAATTTCGACAACGACTTGATAACATTTCAGATGTCATCAATATAATATCAGCATCATCTAATTCTTTTTTCCTTGCTTCAGTGATTCTATAATCACCAGTCATTATAGAAATTTTAAGATCAGAAAAATGATGATTTTCGGACAACCAATCATCTGTCTTTTCTTTGGCTAATGCTTTGAGTGGAGCTAAATATATAGCCTTGCCCTTAGTTCTATCATCAGGGCGTTTTCTTGCATTAGGACGAACTTCAGAACTAATGAATTGTTCTGCTACGATTGTTTTGCCACTCGATGTTTGAGCAGCAACTATACAATTACAATCTTGATCATAGAATTCAAAGGTTCTGCTTTGTACTGGGTTGAATTCGTCGAAAGGGAACTTAGCTGATTTAAACGAAGAGGTAGGGACCAAAACGTGTTGGTCCCCCACTTTTTTCACTGGTGGCATATGAACTACTTTTTACTTAGTTGCTTTAAAGATTCTAATTTCGAAGATGCTTTTCGAGTAACAGAATCTACCATACTATACCATTCATTTCTAGTCTCAGCACTTCTTAACCATCGGTCTAATTCAAAAGATTTTTCAAACTTTTGAGTCAACCTAACGTCATCTCCATAGAATTTTTGAGAAGAGAAATTGACAATTTCTTCTAAATCTTCCTTACCCAACTTATTTAAATAGTTGTTGATTATTTCACTACTGTTAAAATTACTCATATTCCACCTTTATCAAAATGTTGCAAACAAATAAAATACACGATTACCTTGTTAAAAATTGGGCTGAATTCATTGAGCCACGAGGATTGATCAGATTTCTAAAAGAAGAAACTGATTCAAACAATTTAAATAAAATAACAGTATCCCGTTTTGAAATCAATAGTATCGGATATTTTATTTGGGCGGATTTCGATATTAACCAAAAGAACTTAACGGCTGAACTTCAATTTGATCTAAAAGGAAACCTTCTATCTAAAAAGATTCATTATCTAGATTAGATCGTAAGTAGTAAATTCTCCTATATCATTAGATATTTCATCTTCCCATAAGAATGTACCTTTGTCAGAATCTTGATTCTTGCATTTAATCATAGTATTATAAGAATCTATAGAAATTGTTTTATCTTGTCTAGAAGCTTCCACCCAACAGTAGTTGTCAGCTTTAATTTTACCTTTTTTGCTATCTTGGGTTATTCCTACATCTAGAATAATACCGTCTGGGAGGGTTAGTGTAATAGATCCTTCTTCGATAAGATGTTTTATAAGAAGGCATTGGATTTTATCAACTCTATTCATAGCTAGAATTCTCCATTCTTTAAGATATGACAATTAAATTGTCATATTATTTATGTTTATGAATCTAACCAATTGATAAAAAAAGATTAATAAAAGTCAAAATCAGAGGCTTCTACGTAATTATATTTGAAATTACCGTACTCTCTCTCTTCATATTCATCTAAATATGGACTCTCAATAGCAATATTGTCGAAGTTTTCATATACTGACCAACAGTATACCTTTTTCTCTTTGTCTATTAATTCCATTAAAACTAAATGAGAATCACCCAATAGTTTTTTACCAATCTTCACTACCATGTTTATTGGAAGGAAGAAACAATTATCACTATAAATTTGTGCTGATTTTAAATAATAATTTTCAAATTTAGATTTATTATAATAAATACCAATTTCATAACCATCTATAACCATAAAGTCTCTTTTAATATAACTTAAATCGTCTTCTATTTCTTTTGGTCCGACTGGATAATTAAAAGTCGAAAGATAATCTCCTAAAGAAAACATATTATTGATAGAATTGTCAATTTTGTCATTATACAAATACTGATCAGCCCAATTCATATTAGTACCTATTGATTTCGGTTTTAACATTTATTATTATTAACTTAAAGGAGACAATTAATGTTAAAAAAATGTATAAAAATTAAAACAAACAACGCTGAATTCTACACTAAAAAAGATAATTTAGAGGCTTTGAAAAGATTTGTAGAATTAAGTAAGTATCAAGTTTCTACAACAATGGCTGACGAGAAATTCATTTTAGGAATTGATGACTTGTCTAGAATCATATGTGAAGAAAAATACAACCAAAAATCAAATTCATTTCATTGTAATAAATCTAACCTAGTTAACAATAAAAAAATGACTCAAAAACATATCGAAAGATTGTTATTAACAGGAGAGGTTGTTTCTTTAAATGATATTAGATCAGTAGATGATCTATCTAAGTTGACCTCTGCTTACTTGTGTAACAATTTTAAGTTGGTTAGAAAGAAAATGACGGATAATGGAAAAACCATTATCCGTCACAGTAGAGGTGTTTATCAGATGATCGACTAATCTTGTTTATTACCAAACATAGCTGAGAGATCTTCTTCTTCGGAACTTTCAGCTATTACTGAATCTTGATTAGATAAAGCAATAGCATTTTCCCACTCTTGTATGTAAGCTTTAACTTCTTCTTCAGATTCTGCATCAATACATTTATAGTTCTTGATGATTAATTCTGGGTCGAGAGGTTTATCAAGAGATGATCTGAAAGAACCTTCTCCATATCCTTCAACAAACTCATAAACACCTTTACCAGATGAACTTTTCACACGTCCCGCTTTAACAAGTATATCAAGTAAACCACCAGTAGGGTGTATACCACTATCAAAGAATAAAGGTATTTTCTCAGCAACTAACCCTGGAACATTATGTCTATTCTTTTTATTAGTAATCTTCATATTAACACCTAATGGCATTTTAGTATCTTTGTCAGTGAATCTTTGTGGAGCACCTGTTCTAAACCTCATTGAAGCATAAAACTTCAAAGCTTCTCCACCACCAGCAGTAGTATCAGGATCACCAAACATAACACCAATCTTCTTTCTAACTTGATTAATAATATAAAGAGTAGCGTTATTTTCATTAAGAAAAGGATTCAGTTTTCTCAAAACATCACCAGCAGCTTTTGCTCTTTCCCCAGGACGAGCATTACCACCAGCATCTGATATTTGTTTAGCTGTAGGATTTTCAGGCAATTCTGTTTCGTTCCATTCCCTATCAGTAGTATTAACACCAATTGAGTCCCAAACTATACCAATAGGTTTATCTGGGAATTTTGCTCTGATAGTATTTACAACAGATATTACTTTCTTCTCAACTTGCTGAAAAGTAATAGGACTGTATGTTAGTAGTCTATCAGAATCGACATGACCACAACGTTCTGCGAATTCAGCACCTGATGATCGTTCGCAATCCAATAGAACTGCAAATCCATCCATTCGTTGAACTGCACCTAGGAAACAATAACCTAAAAGAGACTTCCCACTTGCCTCAGCACCAAAAGCTTCGATTATTCTTCCACCAGGAAATCCACCAGTTATAAACTTTCCTGAACAACAGAAGTTTATTGAAAGATTCCCTGTATCAACGAAATAGGGCACTTTACCAGCGTCTCGTAGCGTTTGTCCGTCTGTATCAGCCAAGATACTGGTGATGTCATCATTGATACCAGTAAGCTCAGTATCTTCTTTTTTAGTTCTCTTTTTTGCCATTTTAATATACCTAATTATTTGTTCTTAATTACACTGATTATTTAATTGTTGCAGTTTTAGTTAGTTATTTTGTTCTGTTTGTCATATGAATAAAATTTTTCTTTCTTACATTCCATAAAAACGGTTGCTCCATTATACATCCAGTCTCTTATTTTCAAAGCAGGTTTTCCTTCATAAGATAAAGAATACGAATGGTTTCTACGTTTAGATTTATAGATTTTATTGTTATTTAAATCCAATTCTTCAACGAAAAGTTTTCTAATATCTGTAAGAAAACTCTCAACTCCAGATGCAATACTAAATGATGGATAAGAATAAATTATTTCTTTAAATTTGTGTAACAAATAAAAAATAGACCCATCTCCATCAAATAATCCTCTCATAAAATGTCTGTTTAAATCTTCATTTATTTTAGGAAATTTAACAGTTAAAGTTTTATTAGGAATAACTCCCAAACTATTTAAAGAGCTATACATAATATCACTGCATAACCTTATTGAATATGAAGGATTGCCATTTTTTCTAATGAGAGGTCCATGAACTGGACTATCCGCTTTTATTGAATTTTTGAATTTATTCAAATGTTTTTCAGCTTCTAGAACTAGCTCGATTCTTAATTCACCTTGTACATTTTTTCGTTTTGTTACAGATCCATCAGCATATGTGAACTACCCCGACCCTAAAGAGGTTTGGGTCGGAGTACCGACCCAAACTTTCTACGAAAGTAGGGGTTTTCTCGCCGCCGATGGATAAAACCTAACCAATAAGCTTTTGATTCAGTATTTATTTCATCAAAGTAGTTATAATCAAAAGAATACTTACTGTAACCTATTTTCCTTTTTCTAATACCTATTCTTTTCGCTCTTTGTTTAACTCCAAGCCAAGGTCTAGAAAGAAGATTTAATAAAATTTCTTCTTTTTTTGCCACTAAGTAATTATTTTTGAGATGATCATCTTCTTCTTTAGACCATTTAGGATTCTTTGTCATTAAGTTATTCTGTGATTTCTACGGGTTCAACTTTTATATCTATTGTCAGTGCAGAATTGACTATAAAAGGCTCTAGGACTCTTACAATTTTTATTTCTTTACTATCTCTTTCTCGGAACTGGAGAGTTGATCCAGGAAGAATCTTAATCAAATTTGTTCCCCAGTCTGATTTATTTTCCATCATTAGATTGTATCTTTTTTAAGTTTTTATTACTATAACTAAACAAAAAAAACTCCCATAAAAAATATGGGAGTTTTATATATTATCAAATTGATATTGGTTTATTCAGAATCAGAGAGTCCACGCAAGGTATTAAAGAATTCTTCATCAACCATGCTTTCTGTTTCGTCTACGTTGAAAGGTGACTCTTCTTGTACAGAAGAAGTACTTGCTTGTGCAACAGGCTGAGTCTCTTGAACAACAGCCTTAGTTTCTTGAATAACTGCTTTAGTTTCAGGTGAATCTTGATTATTGGAAGGTTCGTACTGGGAAGCATCAAACTCAGTATTTTCTTGGATAACACCAAGATGAACTTTTAACTCATGATCAATTTCTTCAGCACTCTTTAGAATCCTTAAAGTACTTAGATCATGTAATTCTTCCATCCATTGCTTGCATTGATCTGGGTCACCAGCAGGTAATTCATCTTTGAACATTGAACTATCATAGTTAGGAAAAGCATCTTCTCCTGATTGCTTAACGTTTTTGATAATCATAAAATCACGACCTGTCTTTAGATCAGTAATATCACCATAACCTTTAATACCCATTTCTTTATCCCCACAGGCTCCTCTAAGGATTAACTCAAGTAGAGTTTGTCCAACGGAGAGAATCTTAGGACCAACATTTTTAGAAACTACACCATTTTCATCAGTTTCTTCTCTGACAATAACATTGAAGTAAAATCTAGGAATAGGCTTGATTTGACGATAAAGATCTCTCATAGCCTTTTGTTCTTGTGGTGGAGCTTGTTCTGACTTTTTCCACAAGTACCGTAAGTAATCTCTAATAGGATTCTTACCTACCCACTTTCCATCTACCTTATCACATGGATCATGTAGATTCTTACCATTGACTTTAGAAATCCTTGTTTCTTGATACAAGGACGCTCCAGGAGCAGGTGGTAGAATTCGAACTACAACAGTTCCTTTTCCTCGTGGCATTCTAACGAAATTCTTGAGGTATGAATCATCTGGACCACCAGTTGATTTGATACTGTTGTAGGCACTTTGAAGTTGGTTAATAGCGTTCATTTTTGTCCTCCGTAGGTTTCCCTACAAGTATGTTGAAATTGTTTCAGTGTTATAGTAATTATCGTAAGTGGTTTCAATATCGTTCAATCTTTTTTTTTATTCTTTTTCAGAATCATTATTTTTATTAAGAATTTCTCGTGTTCCTTCAGGCTCAACCGACTTAGCCATCACATCTAATTTCTCTTTAAATGTAGAACAACCTTCTGATTCAAGTTTTTCATTGATTTCTTTTCTTGAATTATCTTCAGTTTTTTGTTGTTCTTGTAAAGTTTTGAGCATTTCAAGATTTTTTTCTATTTGCTTCTTTATATCTTCTTGAGATTGTTCAAAAGACAAGTTTGGATCTTTCCTATATGGTCTTGGTTTTTCAGAAAGTTTTCGTTCAAGATTATCACAGTATTTCTTTTCTTTAGCATTCTTACGAAGACTCTCCCGAATTTTTAAAACTTTAGCTTTCTTATCTTTTTCTTTAGCTTTTTGCTTCTTGATTTTCTTGTTTGTATTCATAAATCACCTTATTTCTATTCTTGAATCTGTTGAAATGACTTCGGGGAAAAAGCATATTAATTGTTTTTCTGAATTAACAACATTACCTGTATTTTGTAGGTACTGGGACAGAGAAAGTATAAACTCAAAAAGATTTTCTTTGTTTAATTCTCGCCCTCTTGTCGTATTTATATTGAGGTTATCAAAGTGAACTACCCCGACCCTAAAGAGGTAGGGGCTTCCTGCTTCACTCACAATTGCTTTATTTCCAATTAAGGATACAAGTCTAATATCATGTCCACAGGCTTTTTACTTCAGGCGGTTCCCGCCTTGAAGATTTGATCCTAACTAAAGGATCGTTTTTGTGTTTGCCATTTGGTTATCATAGCAAATATATTATAGTAATATATTATAGTAACATATTGTTAAAAAACAAGTTTAATTATGTCTAATTGGCGGCTCTCATCCCACTACCCTAAAGAGGTTTGGGTCGGAGTACCGACCCAAACTTTCTACGAAAGTAGGGGTTTTCTCGCCGC
>Ga0222674_1000156_pt1 | contig 34881 bp, 35 predicted proteins | sample AntAcemetagen866_FD_179804 | JGI IMG/M metagenome (GOLD analysis project Ga0222674, IMG submission 179804) | Saline water microbial communities from Ace Lake, Antarctica - #866 | ecosystem: Environmental > Aquatic > Non-marine Saline and Alkaline > Saline | place: Antarctica: Ace Lake...
CGCTCATTCATAAAAGGAAGGAGAGAAGATAGTTTAAGTCTTAGTTGTTTTGCTTTGTCGGATAACATTCCAACATAATACAGGAAAAATATCTAAATTGTCTAAGTTATTTTTGGACAGATCCTAAGGTCGCTATGCCGCTATCCGTAATAATATCTCCATCTCGAACAAACTTTATACTAAAAGCTAATTGGTCCGTTTCAGTTGCGATATTTTTAGAACCTATTTCGATGCGAGATGTTTTATCTTTTGTTTGAAAGGTACCTCCTTGAATACTAACTCCTGCGTATGCGGAAGCTGCTGATAAGCTTAAAATAACCATGCATAAAATTCGGTTAAACATGTGCTCTCCTTCGTTGTCCCAGTTTGTTTGATCGTGAATAAGTAAGCGGCCTAAGCGAGGTCAGTTTAGCATTGTGAGGCTATTTGATAGTATAGAAAACGGTATTATGTGTACATTCGATGTACAAGGGTGGGTGGTTCGTGTGGTGATTTTCTTTTGTATTTCGGCATATAGGGAGAGGCCACTGGATCTCTTACGGGATTTCTCACCGCGTGTTTCCTGCCTTCAAAAATCAATTCAAAACTTTAGGCAAACTAAACGAGCTTTCAACTCCCATCGAAAACTGAGTCCTAAATGGGTTTGAGTCGATATCAAGGGACCTTAATAAGTCAGCATCCTCTCCTTCTCCCAATTCTAATGTCGAATTTGAATGTTTATTTGAAATGCCGAGCCAAGGGCTTAAATAGTTTTTGGCAGAATATGCGGCATTTACTCTGGATGTAGATTTATACACCAGCGAATCTTTGTGGGAATAAAGGTCGATGGTACTTTCAACTGGAGAATGATCTTGACTCCAGTTCATGGGGATGGAGAGCTTTAATGCAGTCGTAGCAGCTGAATTTTTAGAGATGGTGACGTATTCGTTGCCATCTGAGAACAGGTCTATTTCTACTACTTTTTTGAGGAGTCCCCATATTTTCTTGCCTCTGATTTGGTTTTCTAAAGAAGTGACAGGCATCGAAAGTACATAAAACCCAAGTTCTTGCTGTTTTGGAAGAGCTATGGGTAATAAAGGTGTGGATCGTTTTCTTGTTGGGATAACTGGGATGGCTATTGCAATTTCATTGTACGGATCGATTCCTCTTACTTTGTTGTATCTATAAGACGTAATAGCAACCATTGTACGTCCGAAACCCATCGAGACAGGCTTAACTTCATCGGTTTTTATTAGGCTTGCAGCTTTTTTAAAGGAACAAAAAAACATCGCAGCAGATGTAGTGACATCTCCATACAATGTTGGGAACGGGTATTGCTTCCGTGTCTGCGCATCTAATTCCAACTCGTGGAGGGATAGTTTGTGAGACTTAAAGAATGAACTGTTAAACTCAGGGCCGTTGTCTAGTAATGCCGAGGAGTAGGTATTTGTTGTGGAAGCCGGGTATTTTAGATCAGGGTTCATGGTAGTTTTCGTTTGTAGTTAAGATCGTTTAAAACCGTAATAATAAGTACTCTATATTCGGTTTTAGTTAGAAAACATACCGCTATTTTTTAATCGTTTTTTCAAGATATTAGGGGCTTCGTGGGAGTTTCGAAAAGTTCCATACTTTGTTTTGGTGGATAGGTCATAATAGGAAAAATCAAAATCATACTTGAGGTATATTATGTCAAAGTATCTAATCCTATTGATGATGTTTAGTTTCGGAACTGCTCATGCAACCGAGCATCGATTCTCAGGCCTTTACCAAATTCTGGAATGTGGTGGTAATTGCGATAGTAGTGTTATTGGCCTCGATACTGCCTTAAGTGAAGTAGAGAGAATCCGGGTCTCTATCGTTTTTCCAGATTTACGCTTTGAAACTTGTAATGGGGGGCCGCAGGGGTTCGGGTTTAATATCACGGCTAGCTATTTCAAATACTGGGTCAACAACTTTCGATCAAGGAATCAGTATCAAGTTTGTGACTCGAATTTTAAAGTCGAGACAAACACAGTGAGTTTACGATCTTCAAATATTAATGTCCGTTTAACTGAATTAGAAAACGGATATTTTGAATTGAAATGGCTTGATAAAAGGTATTCTCCTGGTCGCGTAGATGCTGTGTTAACTCTTAAAAAACTACCTGAATAGCATGGATAATAATATTTCGTCTTCATTGCAGGCTTAATTTTATTAACCACTCCAATCAAATAAATCAAAATTCATTTGAAAGATATCTTCATCTGGTGAATCGTTTACGGTTTGTTCTATAGACTCTAGAAGTAGCAAGAACTTTTGTTTTATCTCTCTTCTGGTTTCTTCGTTGGCAGAAAAAATAGCCGAGAAATTGTAAGTGTTTTCTTTAGGGAGTTGTTGAACACGTTCCAGCGTTTTTAGTCTCTGCATAAACCGGTAAGGGTGATAGAGCGGAGAATCGACGGACAGATGCGAACTTTCCTTTAAGAGAACATAGCCTTCTTTCTCTAATTTAATAAGATTCATTTGCTCTAACTTTATCAGGATACTTGTTAGTGTTACCTCGGAAAGGTTGAGTTGATGAGATATGAGTTTCAGATCTTTTCTAAACCGATCTACCGCTAGAAAAATATGTACTAGCATGACGTTTGGATCTAGGTAGTAGTGTGAAATAGGAGAGCTGTCGGGTGTTTTTTCTGCTGTTAAATGTTTTTCTGATTTTTCATTTTGGTTTCTTATCTCATCAATTTCGTTACGCAGTTCATCGATATGGGATTTATTGTTTGATTTTTGCCACACCCTAAGAAGTTGTAGGTACTTTCGCTCATCTTCTGAAGCTCCTAGAAACTCCGCAGCGAGAAACAGTTGATCTTCATTGAGGTGTCCGGTATCTCCGTTCAAAACCCGTGAAAGGTAGGTTTTTTGGACTCCGCAAGCTTTTGCCATTCTTTCATAGGTAAATTTTGGGCTGAGTCGCTGCTTTTTTTCTTTGAGCGTTTCTCTTAGAAAGTCTTTGTAATTAAGGTAGTTATAGGTGTTCAAAAGCGATATCCTTCTATTTGTTCACTTTTAGTGTTCAAAAAAATAAGAAATATAACAACTAATTAATTTACTTTTATTTAATAACGATGCATAAGCTATATGTCAACTTGATATATCAATTATTTTTATATAAGGCTTTAAATTATGTCTGACTTTTTATTGAAATGTTCTGTTGTTTTAATGGTTGTATTTACAAGTGAATCAGCCTCTGCTGCTTGGGCCAGCGGTGGTGGTGAGTTCCATAAGGATCATATGAACCCTTGGTTTCTCGAGAATACCGAGGTGGTCGTTTACTGTATCGATATTGATGTTGACCATTTTGGAATATCGAAAGAAAAAGCTTCTAAACAGGTTCGAAGTGCTATCGATGATTGGGTTGATGCATTTAGTTTAGCGAAAGACGACTATTACTCGCCGGGAGTATTGAAGCCATTTGGACAGATTCGAGTGGCCACTCAGCAGTTTGAAGAAACTGACTGTTTAGATTCGGTAAGTATTGATCTAAGGTTTCAACTCGGAAAACTAACTCCCATGCAACGTAAGGAATTTAAGAACCCAGAGGACTTTGTCGGAATTGCTTTTCGTACTTCTTATCCAAAGGACTCTCTAAAAGGAACGGGATTTATTTACCTTGCTCCCGTTTCTGGTGAGCTAAAGCCAAATACTGATCGACTCAACCCCAATGCTTGGAGTCAAAATCATAACTTTGCATTGAGAACTGTATTACGTCATGAGCTTGGTCATGTATTTGGAGTCGGCCATCAACCTAACTCAGTGATGGATGATAGGTGGCCCGAGTTATTTGTTGAAAAAGACTTTCTACCAAGCTTATCCCCCTCAAAACGTAAGTATTTCGAACAAAAAACTCGGGTAAAACGTTTGCTAGGACTTGATACAAGTTGGTTGGCTGAAGGGTGCTCGGGTCGAAACCCGGTTTTTATGCCTAATTTATTTATGAAGTCTACTTCTAATGTTTCATGTGGCCGAGTGAAGTTGCAGCATAAAAAATTGACTATTGAGTTTGCCGAAGACCGTGAAAGTAAAATGCAAATTATAGGACAATCTAAATTAACTAATGTTCATTTTAATAGTAGTCAAACCGTCGTAGTTTTCTTGCCGAAGGGGCAGAAAGTGTTTACGAAGATTCCCAAAGAGGCGGGAATTCTTGGGCAAAGGTTATTTGGTGAGAGCAGAAACACCAGTATTAAATTAGAGGGGTTTTTACATGTAGAAGCTACTGGTGAATTCTTGCCACTGCAGATTAAATCTGACTTAAATGAAAGTAGTGGCATGGTTGTTAATGATGGTCGGTTTCATAATGATGTTTTCTTTATCGAGTAAATTTTTAATTTTTTTAATCTAAAAGGGGTTTAAAATGAAGTATTGTCTAATGTTAGTAGTATTATTTTTCTTGGGGTGTGGGGTCGATGTTACGGGGCGTAAGTTTTCGAAAGAGAAAGATGATCGTATTGAAGCGCAAAAAAAATTAGGTGACGAAAAAGGACGTAACGGATTGTTTACAGAGCTTATATCTAATTTTGTTCAATCAGAAACCTTACAATGGATATTTATAAATTCTCACACGACTTCTTCGATACCGAATGAAGAAGTCGCTCAAGGGTTGTGTCAGGAGTTAGGTTATGATTTGCCGACGATTGTGCAGCTCAGAGGTGAAGGAGCTAATGTCGAAGGTATTTCAGACTTATGGGTTGAGTCTCTTCCGCCTGAGCATATGGTTTACGTTCAAGGTGAAGGCACGCCGGAGGAGCAAAAAAGTAGATTTTTAGTTTGTGTTAGAGATATTCCCTAACATTAGTTTGTAGCTAAGATTAAGGGTGTTCATATCTGTGAACACCTTGTTCATTGGAACCTTGACAAGTAATGAGCTTAATTATACTCCGACTCGGATAACTTAATTATCTTTACTATGATCGTGTAAAGAAAGACGTCTTTTCAAAATCAATCTCTGACCATAAGTTGGCAATACTACCGGTGACATGTTTTGCCAAAGTGAAAGATGTAGACCCGGAAGGTGACGTCGATTCTGACGGTGTTCTTAATAAGCTAGATCAGTGTAATAGAATCCCGACGAACTTAACGAGCGCAGTTGATACAGATGGAGAGAGGCTTGGCTGTGCCAAAGACCAGCCTAACGATACGGAATATTTTGAAGGCTTGGATTCAAGTAATGAGATACCAGATACGGACCCGCCAGAGGTTGAATTGCCGGATGTCGATTTACCTGATGTTAAGCCGATCAAAGTCCCGAAGTACTGGGGGGATGATCGGACAGGGTTAGCTTGGGTAGACCTTGGAAAGATGTGTTGGTATGACGCAATGGATTTGAGATCTTCTGAGAGGTGTATCGTTTCGAGTCTTTTTGATCTGCGAAGTGCCGATTTCATCAGTGTTTTATCGCCTTGGAAAAAGACTTCGGACACCAAGAAAGGCTGTAAACGTGATTTAGGTGATAGTTGGAGTTTGCCAAGTTACTCACAGTTATCTGCGATCGTTTCGTTTCGTCAAGAATCTGCAGCGAGTTGGTCGAAAACAGGAACCTATGTTAGTAGTGTTTTTGGTAGGCAAGATTCCTCTTGGGAGCTAGTCACAAAACCTTTTAGAAATGTATCAGACCCGAAATTAGTCTATATGCCAGTAAAATGTGTCGCCAAGGTTAAAGATATCGACCCTACCGAAGATATTGATGACGACGGTATTCCAAATGGTGTAGATCAATGTAATCGACTTCCAGACGATTCAAAGGCAGAGCTTAATACTGAAGGTGAATGGATCGGTTGTGTAGAGGGTCAGGTTAAGGACTCTGACTTGTAGTCGTTTAGAGCTATCTGGAAGAGTTGTAGTTATTACGAAGCCCACTTAATGGTGGGCTAGAAACAAACTTCCATTGCTGCATCATTCAGAATTAGTGTGAGAGACATATTCTCTGAATACCTGTAATTAAACTAAAAATTAATATTTTATATGGGCTTACCAACGCCAAGGTAAATAGTTCCTGGTAGGGAAAAAAATGCCGGAGTTTTAAGTCAGGGGCTTTAGTAAGTACCTGAAAGTATTCGGCGGAAACTTTGGCACACTCTATGCTTCATAACTATGTGTAGAGTTTTTGATATTTTATTAAATAGTTTAGCGTAAGGAAGCTAAGTAACTGTGACGATGGACTTATTAACATCAATTCCCGAACCAAGTAGTGTGCCGACGGCTCCTGCTGTTAGGCCTAACTCGGCAAAAAGTTCTGGTGATAGATCTGTAAGTACTCCTAGTGCGCAATCAAAGCCTCAAAAAAGTTTTGCTAAAGAGTTGGAGTCTAATGACCTCAGCAAGAAAGAAAACTCTAGCCCTCGCTTATCGAAGCCTTCGGATAATGATAAAGAAACTTTAGCTAGCCAGCTAGATCTCCCAGAGGTTAATACGGTTACTCCGCCTCCGATTCAACCTAATTTAGCGGATGTCCCACTGACAATTGGCGCTCTTTCGGGGGGGGCATTAGGTACAAATCAAGAAGCGACGACTCAACTTAAAAACCATCCAGTGGTTTCGTTGTTGACGGGTCATTTAGAGAAACTAGTCCCACAACAAATCCCCAATATTGTGAGTGAAAGTAAATTTCTAAATGCTGCACTATCATCAGATAATATAAGTGAATACCTCGATACTAAACAACCGCTAGAAAAGCTTATGGACTTGTTTGGGTTAGATTCTTCCGTAGTGGAAGGTCAGGTTAGCCAAGACATGGTTTCACCTAGAGAGTTGCTTAAAAAAGCCGGAATTGATCCCAGTCGAGTCGCTGTTGAAATGGGTTTACTAAAAGACAATCTACCCCTTTCGGGATTAACTACTTATATGATTAGAGCGGCTAAATTAAGAGGTGCTCATAATATTACAAATCAGAATATACCTAAAGCAGGACCACCGATCGATAGTGTCGAAACTTCAAGTTCTGATGCAGTGATTAAAACTGATTCGAAGGTTCCAGTTTTGTCAGATGCACCTACTGAAAAGTTTAAAGGTGATGTGGTTGTTCCTAGCGGGCGTATCCCAGTAGAGGACAATTTGTTGGGTGTCAAATCACCTGGTGAGATGAAGGTTATACCGACAAAAGAAGCTGATATAAGTTTGGCTCGGCCGGAATCTTCTCAGGAAATCGTTAGATCTAATGAGAGTCTGCGTGTTAGATCTGATCTGAATCTTCGTCCCGACTTTGAAAGCCAAAAAAGTCTTGGCTTACTATCAGGATTAAATTTGAATACTAGTGAAAATGATGCGGTACAGATTACCGATGTAATGCCAGCTATGAATATTGAGAATATCCGGGATGATGCTGCGCCACCTGATCTGCTTAGCAATAATAATCAAGAAAATATGTTTTTGGGTAAGAACTTAGGTGCGAATCTAGCTAGCAACGTTAAACAAGCGAAACCATTAGATACGGCGACAAATTTAGAACGTATGATCGCTGCGCAAATAGAATTTCAAGAGCCTATTTCTGATAGTAATTTAGGTGGTAAAGGCGGTAATCAATCTCAAGCCGATCAGGGTTTCTTGGGTAATAATAAGGTTAATCCAGAGCTATCATGGAATCAAAGTGTGGTAGGAAATGGTGAGAAATTCGAAATAACTGAGCCTACCTTAGCCTCTAGCACCGACTCCTTTGTGCCAGTGAAGAACGAGATAGTCAAGCACTCTCAGATGTTGTTGCAAAATGGTGGCGGGACAGTGAAGTTAAATCTTGATACCAAGGAACTTGGTGCAGTTGAAATATCTCTTGATGTACAAAATGACACCGTTGGTATGAAATTATTGGTAGCTTCTGACCAAGCTAAAGAAATGTTAGTGCAGGATATGTCGAAATTACGTGATGCTCTTAACTCTCATAACCTTGATTTAAAGAACGTAGAGTTTATGTATTCAAACAAAAATAATGAGTTTCAAGGGTCATTTGCAGACCAGGGAAATCCTGATGCTGACCAATTTTTGAATCAACCAGAAAACGGTGTGTTATCTAACTTACGGACTTTATCAGATGGAATGTCTTCTCAGTTTAAATCGATGAAAAATAGTTATGTTCCTTACCGAGTACATAATGGATCCATACAAGTAGTAGCTTAATCCGCAAAGAGGTTTTGAATGAAAAGCGCATTACAACAAAGAATTAGCCCTATGTCACCACAGGCAGGATTGGACTTCAACACAAAGTCAGGGAAAATAACTGCAGATAAACCTGCGACTGACGACGCAGATTTTATGAAGGTTTTAAATAATTCGAATCAAGACACGAAGCTTGAGCGGGAAGCAAAGATGAATGGCGACCTTTCGGGTGCTAAGAACTACGATGAATTCCTTAAGAAGTTAGAAGATAATACAAAAAAAGAAAGAGTACCTAAAAACAAGTTAGAAAAAGATGATTTTCTAAAGTTATTTGTTACACAGTTGAAGCACCAAGATCCACTTAGCCCTAATGACAGCACTGAAATGGCGAGCAAGTTGGCGCAGTTCAACAGCCTAGAGCAGATGTTAAATGTAAATAAGACACTTACTAAAATGTTAGACTCTCAGAAAGAAACCCGCAGTGTCGACATGGTTAATTATGTTGGTAAAGAAATTAATATCAATGGCGGTAGACTGAGTGTCAAAAGCGGAGAAGCAACAGAAGGAGTATATAAACTAAAAAGACCGGCGGCTGGCACTAGAGTAGAGATACGTGATTCTAGCGGAACAGTTGTAATGAATAAAGAGCTAGGGTCAATTGAATCTGGTGAATACAAATTTAAATGGGATGGCCAAGCTACCGACGGTAAGAAGGTTCCCAACGGTACTTATACTTTTTCAATTATAGCCCAAGATATTGATGAGCGTGATATACCGGTTGAGCTTAGCTCTAGAACCAAAATATCAGGGGTTGATGTGCAGGATAAAGATGGCGCACTGTTTACTGGTTTGGGTAAGGTGAAACTTTCTGATATCATGTCCATTGGTAGTGAAGGATTCTTGATTGACGATCAAAAAAGTAAAATGAAGACTATTCAAGCTAATGCTAGCAAGGTTAAAGAAATTGATTCTGCTCAAGGAGATAAAGCGAGGGCGAATACTGATCTTAGCCGAGCTAATATAACGACTCCGTCTGTGACTCCTACTCAGTTGCCTGCGCAAGCTAATGCAGCAGTTGTCTCCGATAAGCCCGTGACAGAACCCCCTAAAGGACCTGTAGCTAACATCGATCCCGAAACTTCTTCGGTTCCTTTGCAGCCGAGTGCGAATAAAAGCTAAGCCCAATTACTACTGAATGATTTGGTACACATCTTTCCCAAGATCTTTGTATTTTACTTTGCTCAATTGAAAAATAATCTCTACCTTAAAATCGTTCTTGAGTTTTTCTAAGTGTTGCTCAAAATTTTCGTTGAGCCAAGCTAGCAAATCGTCTCGAATCTCAATGTTGAGGTCTTTGGGTGAGTGTTTGTAGCAGTATCTTTTTATCTCCCTAAACAACTCGGTTGCTAAGGTTGGATATGATTGCACTACGCCCTTTCCTAGGCAGTGAGGGCAGTTCTGACTCATCATCGTCAGAAGAGGGTCGCTAGTTCGTTTCCGAGTCATCTGGAGAAGCCCTAGCTCACTGATGCTTAGAACGTTGGTTCGGGCTTTGTCGTGCGCTAATTCACCAGATAATTTATCGACGATCTGATCTTGGTCATCGGGATAATCCATATCTATAAAGTCAATTACTACGATGCCGCCGATGTTTCTAAGCCGAAGTTGTGACACTACTTCTTCTGCAGCTTCTAGGTTTGTCCGTAAAATCGTATCTCTGGCAGAGTTGTTGCCAGTGAATTTCCCGGTATTGACATCAAACGCGCACAAAGCTTCGGTGTGGTCGATGATTAGGTAACCACCTGAGGGTAGCCATACTTTTGCTTTTAAAGCGTTAGAAATCTGAGGTTCGATGTCGTGTTTATCGAAGATTAATTGATCCTCTTTATGAAGAGTAAGAATGTTATCGGAGTCCATATTGATTGCAGAAAAGAATTCTTTAAGCTCGTCGTAGACGATATGGTTGTCCGTTTCGATCTTCGTGCCTTCGTGGAAAATGTCTCTTATAATTCTGGTGTGTATTGAGTGGTCCGAGTAGATCAGTTGGGGCTCACTCAGGTTTTTAATTTTCTGTTGGATGTGTTGCCATTTATTTATCAGGTACTGCACATCATTTTTGAGTTGCTCGGGGGTCGCTTCTGCAGCTGCAGTTCTGATGATGAAACCAGCGTCAAGTGGTGCGACGGCGCTGACGGTTTCTTTTAGTTTTTCTCTAAGTAAGTCGTCGGTGATTCTACGTGAAATACCTATATGATGAAAAAACGGAGTCAACACCAAAAAACGGCCTGCGACCGAAAGGTCCATGGTTGCTCGGGCTCCTTTTGAACCGAGCGGGTCTTTGGTGATTTGCACGGGAATAGACTGTCCGGGAGTTAGGAGTTTTTCTATATTCTGATTTGGGAGGTGTTTCCTCTTTTGGTCGTAGTCTTGTTCTTTTGAACTATCGATTTCCTTTTGTCGGGCTGCAATTAGTTCGGTATTTAGAACGTCACCACCAAATAAAAAAGCGGTGTTATCTTGACCGATATCTATAAATGAAGATTGGATACCAGGAATGACGCGGCTGACTTTTGCTAAGTAAATATTTCCGACGAGGCTAGGTTTTTGGTTTCGTTCTATATAAATTTCTTTTAATTTTGAATCTTCCAGTAATGCGATTCTGGTTTCGGCATTTGTTGAGTTGATAACTATTTTTGTTTGCACAACAGTTCCTGGATGTCAGATTGAATTCGTATCGAAGAGCCGCTAAATCTTTTTAGATTGGACTCTTCATTGTTAGGACCGGTTTTATCTTTTTCGAGGTTGTTTATCCACCATTTTGATAACTCTGTGCTGTTAGTTACCGATATGGCGAGTTTTTCACCGATTAACTGCTCAGCTTCTGCTTGACTCTGATAACTGGGTCCGAACGCAATGGGTAGGTTGAATGTTGCTGGTTCTAAAATATTATGGACCTTGTGGTGAAAGGCGCCACCAACGAACGCTAAAGTGCCGTACGAGTATATTTCAGCGAGTTTTCCCATCATGTTTACAATGATGACCTGTGTGGCTTGGTTTATTTTCTGCCCTTCGTCTAGGTAAACTTGAACCGGGATTCCAGCTTTGACGCTTTCGATTGTCAAGTTTTGTATATTCTCTTCTGAGAGGTCATGTGGAACTAATATGATATTGGTTTGTTTTTTTTCTGGCTTACTTAGTAGGTTGTAGGCAGCGAATATTACCTTAACATCTTCTAACCAAACACTGCCGCCGATGAGGGTTTTTCTTCTGGTGTACCCAGAAAAATCAACCCTCAACTGAGAATCTACTGTTTGGCGGTTTGCGAAGTTATAGTAAGCGCGGTCGAATTTTGTATCGCCGCTGTGTACGTACTTTGGGTTATTTTCGGGGACCTGATTTAAAGTGTAAATTTTACTAAAAAACCTTAGTAGTGGTTTTTGTACTAGTTTACTTAGGTTTGAATTAGAGTTTTTATTGTAGTTAATTAACCAGAGCGGGCTATGCTCTTGAGCAGTGTAGAGGAATCCCGGCCAGAGTTCATACCTCACCACGATAGCTAAGTCTGGCTGAGCCGCCGATAGAATTTTGTCCCAGTTTCTCCTGAAGTCATGAGGACAGATGCTTATTGAGGCTTTCTCATCCTTTATGCTCGCGAAATCAAGTCCGGAATAAGAGAGAAAAAATATATGAACGTAGACGGATCCTTCTTGCAGAAGGTTGTCCACAAGTGGTTTCACTTGTTCGTATTCTCCTGCGCTGCTGCAGTGAAATACAACTGATTTTTGATACCTTGATCTTATGTCTTCTATTTTAGTGATTTGTTGTTGAGTTACTGACCTTTGGCGTAGTTGCTTAGTAAGTTTTTTCGATGTTTTTGACAACAGCAATAATACGGGGATCAATAAGAAGTAACAGAGCTCGTAGAATATCAATAGGATCAGCGTCAGTAGGGAACGATTTTTTATCACAATGTATCTCTGTTTTGGTTGTGGAGATCTAAAAGTTTTCTCGCAATGGATACGGTGTCGATGTCATTAAAACAGCGGTAATCTTGGTACCGACAGGGGGCTTTGCCGTGCTTCGAACAAGGCCGGCAACCGATGGTCGAAGAGTAAGTAGTGCTGTCTGGCAGATGCGGAGCGAAACCGAAGCTTTCGATTGTAGGACCGAACAGGGCCGCAACTGGGGTTTTAACTGCTTCTGAGATATGAGCAAGAGCTGAATCGTTGCATAGCAGTGCCTGAGTTTCCTGCAGCGCTTGTGCGCTTTCCCATAGGGAAATTTTCCCAGCTAGGTTTAGTGTAGCGAAGGGCCAGTTTAATTTATCGAGCAATTCGACGCATAGTTTTCTTTCCTTTTCATCACCTAGGAAGACAATGCCAACTTGATGTGATTTATCAGCTTGTGCTCTGGAGAGTAAGTGATCCCGAAAGTGTTTTAGGCTATCTTCAAAGACTTTTAGGGGTGCTTGTTTTGCTCGATGAGTAGCTCCGGGAGCAACGGCAATCCAATGTCCAAAACGCAATTCTTTCTGCCAGGTCTGTGATTCGATATTCGGATGAGTTGTAATTTCCGGAACGACATCTTCATATATCGTATCAAGTAGATCGTTAGGTAGGTGGTCTTCGAGGGCTCTTCTCAGCCCCTCAACCATCATTTGAAATTGAAGTTTTTGTGGTTGGAGGTTAGCTGCCGTAAGCGGCCTAGATCTACCGAGTATCCGAGCTCTTGCAATTAGAGCGCTTCTTTTGATGCTGTCTTTTTTCCATGAGAATATTTTGACGCCAAATGTTTTGGAGAGATTTGAACATATGAGTTTTGATCTTAAGGTTTTTTGGAGATCTAAGATAATATGAGGCGGTTTAGGAAACTGCTCACGAAGAGCAGACTGTGAGGCGCCGTCTAGTGACTTGACGTCAATTGGAACCACTTCGGGAAATGCGGAAGCTACTAAGTTTAGGGAGGGTTGTCTGCCTACCCAATATACTTGGGAGGGGAGCTGTAGTTTTTTAAGTAAACTTAGGCATGAGGTCGCTAGAATTACGTCCCCAATACTGGTGCTTCGGTATATTAAAACCCTTAGTATTGGTTGATTTGGAGTCTCACCAAGCAATTTGACCTCTCTGGGGTGGTTGACGGGTTGATATTACAAAGGCTTGTCGATATTAGCAAACTGACTTTTTTTTTAGTAATTACCAAATATTTGAAGTTTTTCTTGATTTTAAGCCCGTAGATTTTACTAAAAAGTGGTCCATGGTATAATAAAGTTCAAGTAGTTATATCAGTCAATTGAAATAAAAGTAGCAATTATGGTTCGAACTTCAAAATCCATATCGCCTCAGAAGCTTGCTCGAGAAAAGACATTAAATCTTATTTACTTTATTGACTCGAATAGCACGCGATCCATCAGAATGTCTTTAGGCAAAGTTTGGTGCATCGCTGCATTGCTGATAGCGGTGTTATGCTGGGCATTTGGCAGTGGTTGGCTTTTATATCGGTCTAACCGCCTGCATCAGCGGGAACAAACGCGTATCCAGCAGCTGCAAGCGGGTATATTTAAGTATCAAAATAATTCAGATGCCGTTTATGAGTCGGCTTACCCAAACGGACCAAACCCGTCAAGATTAAGCAAAAGCACGGATGATCAAGTCGCTAAGAGTACAATGGATCAAGGCGAAATGTTAACGGCTTTAGCTCCTTCCCCAAAGACCATCGCTGTTAAGAAGGAAAAATTACCTCCGACTCCGGTGGAGAAAAAAGTAGTTTCGAAGCCTGTTGATGTAGAGGTTTCTAAGGTTTTGAAGAAATCAAATCGATTAGTCGTAAAGTACATGATTAAAAATGATGCTAACTCAGCAAAGGTTGAGGGTCGTGTTTGGGCCGTTGCTCGATATACTGCGCTAAATGGCCGTCACCACTTCGTTGCTGATCCCCCAGGAGTTGGGGTCACTGAGGGCGGAGATCCAATAGCTTCCATTAAAGGTACACGGTTTTTTATTCGACGCTTTAGAAATGTCGACTCTAGGTTTAATATTCCAGCTAATATAGTGGGAAGATTCGATAAAGTAGTGATTTATACTAAAACTACTAATGGTGCATTAGTAAAAAAAGATCTAAAGGTCGATATTGATGTTGGTTACAAAAAACCTGTAACGGAAACCAAAGCACTCACCCCGTCTCAGCCCTTGAATTCCGGACCTGAGGGTGTAGGCACGTCAACAAAGCGTACCGGTATGAGCGCGAAGAACGGTATTGAAACAAAAAATAATGAAAATCTTAACAAGGCTTCTCCGGTAGGCTTAGGTGGCCACTAGGTGTATGTACCTATTTTTGCATCTTTATTTGGGCTTTTTTCGCTCGAATCTTGTACGCATACTGCCGATAGCAAACTGCCGATTAAAGAGATGGTCGTTCAGGATAAAACAATACTTCCTAAAAATTTCGTTTCAAACAGCTCTAGTCTTATAAAAATCATAGCACCTGCGAAGCTCCTAAACGTATCGTTCGTGAGTCGTGCCTATGCGAAATGGCGGGAAGGCCCTGGGGTAGAATTTAAGATTAATGATGAAATGCTGGGTAAAGGAGAAATGGTGCTGCCGATCCAGAATGTCGGAGTGTGGGTAAAAGTCCTACGAATAAAAAATGAAAAAATAGGCTGGGTTCATCACCAAACTCTTGGTAAAATAAAGCCAAACAAAGAGCAGCTCAAAATAGATTTAAATGCCTTACCAAGAGTGTTTGCAGTTCGTCAAATTAAACGAGCCTTTTCCTATCCAAGTGGGACTCTTTTGCGTGTTTTTATAGAAAAAGGCCGGTCGTTTTCTTATTTAAAGGCAAGGAAACGTAAAGTATTGGTTTACATTGAATCAACAAACTCTGTTATGTGGCTGAGTAGAGAGGATGCACAATGATTTTAAGATTAGTTGGCGGAATATTTGAGGGTAAAAAATTCTGGACTCAAGGGATCTGTTTTGTGCTGTGGGCTTTGTTAGTCTCATGTCAGACTTCGTTATCGGGTCGATTGACCGACACTCAAGGTGAGGTTGTTACGCACCCGGATGCAAGGGTTAACGTGACCTTTATAACCTCCACCAGATCAGCAGGTGTAACCGAAATTCTCACTGTGAACGATGAAGGTAGATTCGTCTCAAATAAGCCGATCGAAAAGGGCCGGTATATTTTGGAAGCTTTGGTTCCAGGGTATCGACCTACATCGATGCGGCTACAGTTGGAAGAGACGAAAGATATAACCTTCAAATTAGTACCCGTACCACGGGTAAAACGAAAGACCATCGGAGTTAATCACGGTGCACTTTCTGGTCGTGGTGGTGGCAATGTTAATATTAATCCGCCGCAACTATAAGGGGATCGAGTTATGCGTTCAATTTTTAGAGGTTTTCTTATTACGGCAATTTTCATTTGCTCTTGTGAAAAGAGTTCTGTTCCGGCAGAAATTTCTATTCAAGTGAATAATAGTAAGAAGCAAGTCGTTGCTGATGCTGAAGTCAAAATAGATGGAGAATTAGTTGGTAAGACCAATGATAAGGGTATCTTTGCTAGCAAGATAGATCTTACCGTCGGAAATCGTTATAGGGTAGAAGTTGCAAAAGATAGTGCAGATTATTATTACGCACCTTATTTCGATAGTTTTGAAGTCTTAGATCAAAAAGAAAATAAAGTTGATATTCGAGCTACGCTTTATTTTGTACCTAAACCATCTAATAAAAATCAACTGAACAAAGCAGACGTCGCTGTAAAGCCTAGTGAAAAATCTCGAGAAGACTTTAGAGGCGAGGTACCTAAAGAGACCGATCAAGAAGTTGTCGATAAAAACGAAAAGCCTGAGAGTGAAAAAACCGAAGTCGCTAAGACGGAAGTTGTTACGAAACCCATTGAGAGGCTTAAGGCGCCAGTTGCAAACGAAGACGTCGATAACTCAGTTTACTATACGGTCCATGTCTACTCTGGTGGGCAAGCTGTCGGTGGTGCCTCGGTTTACGTTGGCGATGAGGTGTCAGGAGATATCGAGTTAGGTTGTAAGACGAATTTACGGGGAAGGTGCGTTGTTAAGCTCAAACAAAAACAGGGCGAGTCATTTGCTTTTTTAGTTAAGAAGAAAAGTTATCAGACTGCTACTCGGAGGATGAAGGCGGCTCATCGCGGTATGGAGAGGATTAATCTCAGCCGGGGAAATGCCATCGACATATTTGCAATGACGCGCTCCTATCAATACTCAAGAGGGATTTCCGGGGTAGACGTAATAGTAAAAGGGATCAAGGTTGGGCAAACCGACCGCTTTGGACACCTGTCGTATGCGTATAGTGGCAAGCAGTCCGATTTGGTAGACGTTGAACTTAAGACCACTGGTTTTCTTCCGGAGAGTTTTAGTACCGACTTTGTTATATCTGGGCCGACTAGTTTGATTCACTACTTCACTGCGGAAAAACCTCATTCAGTGAAAACTGCGCTCGCGCCGAGTCAGCTTGCTGGTAAAATTTCTACAAAATCAGGTAAAATATTCGAGAGTGCAATTGATAGTAACTTAGAGAGATCGATACGAGAGCATTTGTTTTCACACCGTGATTTTTCTGAAGTGACTAAAAATAAATTAAATCAAGGAATTCAAAACGAGGGCAAGTCTATTGAGTCTTTGTTACGTCAAGGTTGGAAAGATACTTCCCTTAAAGGATCGTTAGATATGATAGTCGTTCCCACTATTGTATCTGGGACGCCTATGGTTATTGAGCTGAGCGTGATTGATAGTCAGGCAAAGGTGATTGCCGCAGCGAAAGAAATTGTTAGAAATACATCAGATTTCCGATCTATAAATGATGCCGTTAAGAGTATCGCCTTGAAAATTAGACGTAAATTTCCTTTTGAAGGAGCTGTGATTGCAGCCGAAAATGGAGTGATCACTACTAATTTCGGTACCGATTCCGGGCGTATTATTAAAGCGGGTGATACGTTGGAGGTTTACGGAAGTCAGCCTAATAAGCTTGGTAATGATTATCACTACAAGAAAATAGCGACTTTGGAGATCGAGCTGATTTCAGGTAAAGAGACTAAATCAAAGGTATTATCCTTGTTACCTCGGTCGATTATTCGACGCGGAGACTTGGTGACTTTTAGGGCTAGACAATCCACCGATAATATTGTGGTGGCTACGAACAAGGTTGTTCTTAGGGCTTTTGGAGAACAGGATTCTTATAAGCATGTTTTAACAAAGGCTAATGTATATTTTAATGAGAAATGGATTGGCAGCACTGATGCGGCGGGTAAGGTTACTCTTTCTAAGGCACTCGGTAAGGGGTTATTGAAAGTTATTAAACATGGTTACATGCAATTCGCGAAAGAAATAACGTTAGAAAATAAAAAAAATATCGATATAGTGCTCAAGAAAAATGAAGCTCTTTTGAAAGTCGCGTCGGTCCCCTCGGGGTTACAAGTATATGTCGATAGTGAATTGATCGGGAAAACGCCATTTGCAAAGCCTTTGACGAAGCATTCAGGGTTCGTCAAAGTTGAGGTGCGTGGTCCGAAAACATTTAAGGACTTTTCTAAAATAATTGATTTAAGTCAAGGAGCTAATTTTACTGGTGCCAGCAAGATTATCTTAGAAAAAGACCTCCGTAGTCATGCGTTACAATTGAAAGGCAACGGTCAGTTTGCTAAGGCTCTAGAAATTCTAAAGGGAATACCAGCTAATCATTCGGACTATTTATTGGCCAATCATGATATTGGCGAAATTTATCTTAATAAACTTGGTAACCCACTTGAGGCCAGTAAATACTTTGGAATAGTTACTTCTAGTCCAGAGGTGAAAAATTTTGTGGATAAGAGATTCATCGGTACCCATATAAACCAAGGTATAGCGTTATTTATGATCGCCGAAAATTTAGCGACAAGGGATCCGGCTGGTGCGAAATTACACTATTTGAAAGCGGCAGAGAAGTTTGAGTCGGTATCTCCTCAGCTTAGGTTTGTATCGAAAGATGAACATGCGGATGCAGCGCAGACAGTTGCTTACCATATAGCGCTTTGTCAGCATAAATTGTGGTTTCAAACCAATAACCAAGCATATTTAAATTCGGCCTATAAAGGGTGGCGAGCCTACCTAGATACTGCGGTCGATCAAAAGGCGGAAAAGACATCAAGTAATCCAATGCTCGATGACGCTAAGGTGTATTTTAAACAAGCTGAAGCAGATATAAACTCCTTATCGGGGAATTCAATCGTTAGGTGATTTGTTGAATTTATTTATTCTATTGTCGGCGTTTTTGATGGGTGTATCTTCCTGCTCGGCCCAATGGAACTCTTTTTTTGGTCGGGGTGGTGTACCCCTTCTAGAGTTTCAGGCTAGTGATGGCGACTATTTTCCTGGGGTAATTGGCAGTTTTTTCGAAGGAAGTGAGTACTATTCAAATCGATACCCATACTTGAATGAGGCTAAGAAAAATATACGACTAGTTCAAATTAAACAGCTTAACTCGGCGGTCGGGGCTGAGAATTTAAACGAAGCAAATTTGAGTTGGTCTGCAGATGGAATGTATCTTAGTTATGAAACGGTTGATAATAATAATCGAAAGATTCAAGTTAAAAATTTGACCGGGGACTACACTAGGGATTTATACGTAGTTTCTAAAGGATCCAATAACTTTCTTAACGGAATGGTTAATAGATACGTTCACTCTTATAATTCTGGCTTGAGTTGGTCTAGAGGTAGTACTCAGTTTGCATTTATGTCTAATGGGGGAGTCGGTGAATACAATATCTATATTGGTGCTGTCGGCGTAAAAGAGGAAGCGGTATTAAAAAGCCCTTCTAAAGATGGGTATGCTAATTGGAACCCTCAGTCTAATGAAATTGCTTTTGTCAGTGCTAGGTCTGGAAACGGTGATTTGTATTTATTAAATGTTGATAACAAAAAGCTTGCACGGCTTACCAAGGGGAATGAGGTTGATATTTTCCCTCAATGGTTTCCAGATGGCCGTGGACTTGTCTACAGTAGTGGAAACGCTTCAACTCATAATATTAAAGTGCTACTTCGGGATCAAGATGGCCGGTGGGTCAAGCACTACAAAGTCACCAACTGGCGACGGGATGATTTACGGCCGACAGTCTCTCCTGACGGTAAATTAATTGCTTTTTATTCAAGCGCTAGGACTCAAAATTTTAACCGTAGTATGAAGTGGAATATTCATGTGGTTCCTTTAGATGGAAAGTCGTACTCCTCGAAGGAGTTGAACTCAATGATTGTCGCTCGCAATGTTGTTGTTGATTTGAATACTGGACCGGCATGGTCACCAGATGGGCGTAAGATATTTTACGTGAAAAACGATCCTAAAGAGTTCAATCCAATCTTTGGTTATGACTTATTTACTGGAAGGGTCTACCAGCTTAAGACCGGGACTCGTATGAATAGAGATTTATTGATTTCGCAGTTGGGTATCTTAAGTTTTAGAGCACAGGTCGGGGTTTGGGACCGAGTGTTTGTTGCGCTTACAAATCAAGGTTTGCAGCTACAAGGGTTAAATCATTATTTAGATAGTAGGATTCATTATGAGACATTTTAATTCTTTTACTAACCTAGTTGTTTTGTGCCTGGTTTTTTCGACCACGGCTCTTAAGGCGACGAGCAATCGGAAGAACGGCCTTGTTTATGGAGAGGCCGGTCGTATCGATACGTTTGATCCCTTTACGAGTCACGAAGCGTCAGGACAACGGTTAGCTGATTTGATATTTGACGGCTTAGTTTCTATAGATTCTTCGGGTAAATACCAACCACAACTTGCGACATCATGGAAAGAAGCAACAGATCATACCTCTATTGATTTAGTTCTTCGAAAGGGAGTGTTGTGGCACGGCGGCAAGGAGTCCTTCGATGCTGATGATGTTCTGACGACCGTTAGATTGATAAAGTCTAGTAAGAGTGAAATTCCGAACAAAGAGAGATTCGAGGTTATAGGTTCCGTAAAAAAAATCAGTTCTCATAAAGTTAGGATTCAGTTTCAAAGAGCTCTTCTCGATCCCCTTCGAGTTCTTGCTTTTAAAATTTTGCCCGATCATGTGTTGGGTACTAGTAAGGCTTTGAAACGAGAAAGTGTGTTTGCTAAAAATCCAATCGGTACTGGTCCTTATATATTTGTCCGAGCGAATGATCATGGTGAGATTTTACTCAAGGCTCATTCTCGTTACTTTGGTGACAAAGCTAAAATTAAACAAATTGTTCTCAAAACATTCTCAGATCAAAGTGTTATGGCACAATCTCTGATGTTTAATTCTTTAGACTTGATCACATATATTAGTCCACGCGACCTCCCGGAAGTGATGGGGGACCGTAAGTTAAGTGTGATTCCCTATGATGCCTTATCATTTACTTTTTTCGCGATGAATACCGGCCGGGGCATCTTGCGTGATCGGCGGGTACGGCAGGCAATCAGCTATGCGGTTAACCGTAAGGAAATGCTTAATGCTTTTTTTGGTGGTAAGGGACAGCTTATCTCTGGTCCATTCCCACCAACTTCATGGGCTTATAATTTGAATGTCAAAGGTATAGCTTACAGTCCAGAAAAATCGCGGGTTTTATTTGCACAGGCGGGTCTTAAGGATATTGATAAAGATGGTTATCTTGAGGGTCCTGACGGAGAGTCGATTCGGCTAGTATTCAAGGTTCCTCTTGCTGGCGAGAGTGAAATGGTTAAGCGAATGGTGCTGGCTTTTCAAAATTATTTAAGGCAAACAGGAATCAAAGTAGATTTACAGTTTATGGACTGGTTGGTTTGGAAGAACCAAGTGATAGGAAAGAGAGACTATGATTTAACGATTGCGTCTTGGAGTTTTGATGACGCCAGTAATATCAGTAGTCTGTTTCACAGTTCCGGGGCCCATGCCTGGGGTAACAATTTTGTTAATTTTAAAAATGACCAAGTAGATTCCCTTTTGACAGAGGCAGAAGCGACGAGCGACTTTGAGAAAAAACGGGCTATTTATCATAAAATCCATCAGGTCTTGGCGCAAGAGGCTCCTTATACTTATTTATGGACACTTATGCATCACGCAGCGCATAGTTCAAGGATATCGGGAGTTCGTATAGAGCCCTTTACTTTTTTTAAGCATGTTTCCTCTTGGAGGGTTCGGTAATGGCTGAAGCTAGTTCAAAAGAAAAAGAAGAAAAAACAAATATTTCGGAGTATCTAGAATCTCCGAAAAAAAGAAAAAAGAACTTTGTCATCATAGCTTTGGCTGGGTGCGTGGACCCGAGACTAGCTAAGGTTATCGAGTCATTTGTTAAGAGGAAGTACCCTGCTTTAATGGTTGTTCGACCGAAAGATGAGGAAGAGTTTTTAAGGTATTCGACTAGGAAGATATCGCTAGTTATCATACATGATCAATTCCTTCCGATAGAACATAGTATGGAGTTGATTAAGGGGCTGAAAAGTGAAAGGCGTAAGGATGTCGTTCCTGTCTTGTTTTTTACTGAGCATCAAGAAGATCTTATAAAGACTTATAGCGAGTCGCTTGCCGCTTTTCAGGAGGTTGATGATTTTTGTGTTTATTCCAAGCTAAATCAATCACAGATATTAGAACAAATTAAACAAGGGATAGATAATAAAAATCGCCGACGAAGTAGACGCTATAAAGTCGATGTTCCCTCTAATATGTATAGCCTTCGGCATGATAGCAAAATGGATGGTCGCTTTATTGATTTAAGTGTTCACGGAGGGCTCATTAAATTATCTGGATCCATTGATATGAAATGTGACGATCAAATTAAGGTTAGCCTACCTAGGACGACAGAGTATAGTCGGCAATATGGAGAATTCATTCGATTATCAGCTCGTGTTCGACGTGTTTATATTGGTGGTGATATTTTAGCGTTTAGCTTTGAAAATCTCAGCGATGAGAAACATGATGAATTAGCTAATTATGTTTTGGGTGTTATCAAACAACAAATCTAAGGGGCTCATGATCTGTAGGCTATCGCTTCTCCGATGAGACTGTGCATTCGTTTTATGACTTTTTTATGAAATTTACTGATCTGCCGGGATTGCTCTTTTTTATCACCCGATAGTTTCGGTGGTATGAGTGGTTCACTTAAGAAGTGCACTAATTTTACCGGACGTGGTATGGGGGTTGGCCCGAGCCCTCTAAATGGCGCTAGGGGGAGTTTGAATTTTTTATATACCCAAAGAGATAATTTGTTGGTTGGCAAAACATCGAAAATATCGTCAGCTTTCGGACAGGCTGCTAAGACGATGGGAGTTTGAGTCTCTGTAGCTAATCTGACGAAGCCAATACGCTGATCCCATAAAATTTGATAACGCTCGTTCATACTTCTTATGGACTCACGCATACCACCGGGTGCAACGGTTAAAAGCTCTTCATTCTCCAATAATTTTTTAGCGCTCTCTTGATTACCTTCGACGGCACCTAATTCATCCATAACTTGACGAATGAAATCAAATTTGAAAAACCATCGGTCCATCAATGCTCGCGGTAAACGACCGGTGTTTTTTAATATATAGTTACTAAGGAGGCCGATGTCATAGGTGGCTAAGCTATGATTGGAAGCAATGAGACACCGACCTTTTGTCGGTAGGTTTTCGATGCCGATCACTTCGTGTCTATGATAAACTGCAAGCAGGTCTAGAAATGATGCAGCGGTATTTACTTTCTCTTGGTTCATGCCGTTCTCGTCGGTAACGACATGAAAAACTTTAAGGATAATTCCATATGTTACTCGAAGGTAAAATTGTTCAACGATTGCTAGATAGCAAAGTTCTCAAGAAAAATCTAGCTGGGGTTACTTCTTCTAGAATAATCACAGCTTATCTACCCAAAGAGGCGTTATCTGACAACCCTCAGAGCTGTCCAGTTTTGTATTGTTTAGCCCCCTGGACCAGTGCTGGCCGTGTGTTATTAGACTGGAAGCCGTTTAAAATCTCGTTACCTGAGCGCGTCGAAGCATTGATTAAACAAAAGGTGATTCCTCCTACTATTGTAGTTTGCCCGGATTTATATACCGAATATGGTGGCTCCCAGTATATTGATTCTGAGTTTTTTGGAGCCCATTCAACCCACTTGGTTGAGGAAGTGTTCCCTTTTGTGGAAAATGAGTTTCCTGTATTAGCGGGGTCGAGACATCGAGGTATTTTTGGTCGGTCTTCAGGTGGATTTGGAGCATTGAGGTTGGCGATGGATTACCCTGGGGTGGTTAATTCGGTTGCTTGTCATTCAGGTGATTTGGGCTTTGACCTGATGTTTTACGGAGATCTCGTTACTTTGGCGGATAAGCTTACTTTTTATCATTCAAGTCCAGAGAAATTTTTGGAGTACACCCGAGTTAGTAATAAGCTTAGCCCCGGTGATGTGCATTTATTGATGCTTTTGGGTGGTTGTGGATTTTATAGCCCCAATGCGGCTAGTAAGTTTGGTTTCGACTTACCTATAGACCTTTATTCCGGGAAGATTATAGAGAGTGTATGGAGTAAGTGGCTTACACATGATCCTGTAAGACGGTTAGACGCAAAAAGAGCTGAAGCCCTAGGTAAGCTAAAGTCATTGTATATAGAGTGCGGAACTAAGGACCAGTTCCATTTATTGTATGGTGCTAGGCAAATGCATGATTTATTGACCGAGCAGGGAGTGAGCCACCGTTACGAGGAATTTCCGGACAATCATTCCGGCACTGATTATCGCTACGATACAAGCCTACCAGGTTTGGTAGGAAGTTTATTATAAATCTAAGTCTCCACTACATATGTAGGCTGCCGGTCCTACTAGCGTAAGTGGGTCATTTTGTTCCGGCTGTTTTACGTATACGCGGCCTCCGGGCATCTGGATTCCGATCCATTCGTCTCTTGGGGTCATGCCATCATCTAAAATACAAGCTGCTACGGCACATGCACCGCTACCGCAAGCTTGAGTCTCCCCTGCCCCTCGCTCCCAAATAAATATTTCGTGAAGTTCGCTGAGCTTTGACTTTAATATCTGTTGGGCAATTTTTTGATCTTGATCCGATAGTTTGAGTGGCGATACAATGTGAACATTGATCCCATCCCATAAGCTAGACTTTTGTAAGTGAGGACCGATTTTTCTGATCATCTCAGCCGATACTTCTTCGAAAGATAAGATCAAATGATTATTTGCTAGCTCACAAACCGAAAAATTTATTAACTGATCGAAGTAGTTTAACTCAGTAAGGCATTGCTTGATCTGCTCTTGAGCTTCTTCAAACCACGATACTTGGTTGTTTATTGTTGGGGCTCCCATATCTACTGCGACAAGAGGTGGTTTGTCGAAGTTTGAAATTTTATCTGGACCTAGAAAGCGGCACGTCGATAATGAGTCAGATATTTTAAAAGATATTCCGTCCGGGAGTTCTTGGGAGTATTGCTGAAATTCACAGAGCTTCTTTAGGGTGGCGAGCGCGGCACAGCGTATTCCATTCCCACAAGTTTGAGCGATTGATCCATCGCTATTGATGATGGAGATTCTATCAGGGTTATGTTCTTCGCCTAGGTGGTGCAAAATAATCATTCCGTCTGCTCCAATTCCATCTCCCAATTTAGAGCAAAGAAAAGGCGTTTTACGGATGATTGCATCATAGGTAATTTCTTGGTTTGGACCTAGCCAGATTAGGATGAAATCATTTCGACAGCCATGCCATTTTTCGAACTTGATTTTCATAGCGACTCCTTATCTTTCGATGGGGTGTTAAATCGATAACCCCTTCCTCGGATGCTTTCAAGGGTCTCGGGTTTATTGGGGTTGGTTTCAAGGTACTTTCTTAGACGCCCAACAAAGTTATCTACAGTTCTAGTTTCAAACTGCCCTTTCATTCCCCAAACATTTTCTAGTAAATACTCTCTACTTAAAACGGTATTTTCATTTTCCATAAATGCGGACAAGATGTCACACTCTAGTGCGGTTAATGAGTACGTGCCGGTTGGAGTGGTAAGCTCCAGGGTGCTGGTGTTAAGTTTATAGGGTCCTCGTTCCCACACCGCATCATGGGAAGCTTGAGTGCTCTGAAAAAGATCGCTACGAAAAATTGCTCGCTTAACTTTAAGGAGTAGCTCTTTGAGATTAAAGGGCTTGCATATATAGTCGTCAACTCCAAGCTCCAAGCCTCGCAGCCGGTCGGCTTCTGAAGCGCGAGCGGTCAGCATTATGATGCCAATTCTTCTATCCTCACTACGAATTGATCTTGCGATAGAAAATCCATTTGGCTCCGGTATCATTACATCTAACAAGATCAAGTCGAAGTCCCGGTTGCTGTGATATAAGTTGAGAGCTTTTTCCCCTGTTTCGGCGAGGTGAATTTCATAGCCTTCGGCCCTTAGGTTTAGCTCTAAATTGAAAGCAAGGTGAGGCTCATCCTCAACCAGTAGGATTTTTTTTACCGATTCTTTACTCATTGGTTTGACACTCCCGGTAAATAAATGTGAAATGTAGAACCGAGATTCTTCCCAGGGCTTTCAGCCCAAACTTTACCGTCTAACACTTTACAGATCGATCGAACTATATAGAGCCCAAGACCGGTGCCTGAGATAGCTTTTTTGGTCGTTATGTTACCGCGATTGAATATCTTGAATACTTGTTTTTTTTCTTGTTTGGTTAGCCCGAATCCCCGGTCGTTTATGTCGAGTCTAAGGTCGCCGTTTTCGGTGTACGCCGATATCAAAATAGGCGAGTTAGCAGGAGAATACTTAACAGCGTTCTCCACGAGGTTGTTGAGAATCAGCGAGATAGCTGGTTTTGAACAGAGAATACTAGTGTTTTTAACGCAATTAATCGTCACACGTTTAGCTATGTTGCTGTCTAGGTGTGTAACTTGGGAGATAGCTTCTTCGATGCATCGGTATATGTCGAATTGTTCAGCTGATTCAAATAGTTTTATACCTTTATCAAGTCGAGCTGATATAAGAATTTGATCAACTAGCCCGACAAGACGATCCATATCAGCGTGCATCATATCAAATACTTTTTCCTTTAATTCAGCTTCTAATTGCTGTGTTTGTAGGGTTTCTAGGCTTAGTTGCATACTAGCGATAGGAGATCTAAGCTCATGGGTTACGCTTGATACAAAGCTGCGTTGTTGGCGATAAAGTAACTTTTGTTTTATTGTGGATACAAAGAGTAGCACTGTTCCTATGATGATAATGCCGCAGAGGATACAGCCCGTTATTAGAAAAGCTAAATCGTAGTTAGCTGCGAAGATGATGCTGTTTTGGTTAACGTACCAGATTACCCACAATACGGTAATAGTTGCGCAAACGATCTGCAGTATTACAAATACAGAGATCGGGTGAAAAATAACTCGATTGAGTTTTGTGATAGTGGGAAACACCACTCCAGTGAGAAATTTTTTGCGCCTATATTTAAGTAAGATATCTGCCATATTTACCTAGTTCTAACTATTGTTAGCATTACTGCTGCAAAATAGCGTTTTATTGAGGTAAAATCACTCTTATAATAACCAGAGAACAATGAATTTATGAGCTAAAAGCTAACGCGACCAATTAATGGAATACATAGACCCAAAGCTTGTCATCGCTGAGCTTAGACTTTATCTCAAGAGCGCTATTTAGGATGGTATTGAGCCCGTGGGCTCCAGGGATTAAGTAATAATCGGTAGATTTACCTGTTTTTATCAAGTTTTGTAAGATGTCGATTAGTAGCTCATGAGTTAGCTCTTTGCCTAGAAGCTCTTTTGATAGGTAAATCCCCACCTTCGGTGGCGCCCATGATTTTACAGTTTCTACTAGCTGTTGAACCCACTTACTTTTGGAATCGAAGTCAGTTGGAGGCTCTGGCAAGAGATAGACGAACCTCGTCTTATTTCCGTTTGAATCGGATAACATGACAGGTCCTTGTTCCTTTAGACCTTTACTTGCCGCTTCGTTGAATAGTTCAGAGATTGATTGATGCTCAAGAAGTTCGGGGGGAGTTAGGCTGCCTTTATGAAATAAGCCCAGCCAAAAACACTCGGATTGAGCATCCGTTTCGGGGATAAGGTGTATCGCAATTTTGCGGATGGTATCTTCTTGCTCAATAGTAGGCTCATCAGAAGTAAGGCTTCGGTCTTCGTTTGTTACTCCAGGAGTAGGCTGGTGTTGAGGGGTTAGGAAAGTTGAGTCCAAGTGGAATCCTCCTTGATTACTAAAATACTCCCATATTTTAGCATGGGCGCAATTATTAAAGATAGCACATCCATAACCAACTAAAAACATTGTTATTTTTAATGTAAAAACGCCTTTGGAAAAAACCTGCTAACTGGTCTAAGATCTGAGAATCTTAGTTAGTGGGGGTATTTGGATTGAAAGTTGTTTTTTTGGGTTCTCCGGAAGAAGTGATGGAGCCTTTAAAAGCTATTATCAGTAGTACCCATGATTTGGTGGCGGTGGTAAGCCAACCCGCTCGACCTGCGGGGCGTAAGAGGAAGCTTCTCGATCCGCCCATTGCAGAGTTTGCGAAGCAGTCGGGAATAAAAACTCTACAACCCGTTAAAGCCAGTGATCCGGAGTTCTTAGCAGAACTACGTGAGCTAGACTGTGACGTTGCAATAACTGCAGCATATGGTCAGATTTTAACAGATGAATTTTTAGCAATTCCTAAAAGAGCGACTATAAATATTCACCCGTCAATGTTGCCTGCTTACCGGGGGGCGACACCCGTTCCTGCGGCTCTACTTGGTGGACTTACAGAAACGGGTGTCAGTGTTTTATTTACGGAGAAAAAGTTAGATGCGGGTAATATAATTGTGCAAAGAACATTTCAAATCCCCCCAGAGATGAAAGCCGATGTATTGACGAAGGCTCTGTTTCAAGTCGGTGCTGATTTAGTTTTGGAAGCGATGACAAAGCTAGAAGATCAAAGCTATTTAGGTGAGCCGCAGGCTGATAATTTGGCGACATTTTGCAAGAAGATTAAAAAAAATGATGGTTTATGCGATTGGTCCTTATCTGCTGTTGAGATAGAGCGGCGGTTTCGAGCCTATTTTCCATGGCCGGGATGTTTTAGTTTTTTTTCGGGGCAGTTGATTCACCTTCTCGATATAAATGCTTCGACGGAGGAGACTGATCTTGCCCCGGGAGTTTTTTGTTTTGATAAATCGGCAGACCGGCAACTTCGCATTGGTACCGGAGACGGCGAGATCAGAGTTTTGGTGCTTAAAAAAGCGGGCGGTAAACCTATCGATGCTTCATCATTTTGGAATGGAACTAAAAATCTAGATGGACCTTATGAGTTCTCAAATGAATGATTCGTTGCCCAAGAGGGCGAATATTGTTGTAGCGGTTTCTGGTAGTGGTCGTAGTCTGAAGAATTTTATAGTTAAACAGTCTGAGCTAAAAACTTATAAAGTTGTTGGTGTAGTTTCGTCTGCACCAGAGTGTGGTGCGATAAAAATTGCAAACGAAGCTAATATTGAAGTCTACGTTGGTGACTTTAGTTCCAATAATGCTAGTCATAACAAAACAAACCTATATCGGTGGTTAGATGATAAGGAAGCGGATTGGCTAGTTTTAGCGGGTTTTTTGAAGCCACTTCCCATTCACAAAGGATGGAACAACCGGATAATTAATATACATCCGTCCCTACTACCGAAGTATGGTGGCAAAGGCTTCTACGGTATGAAGGTTCATAAAGCTGTTATTGCAGGCCTAGATAAAGAGTCTGGTGCCAGCGTTCATTTTGTCAATGATCAATATGACGAGGGCCGGTTAATTGCCCAGAGCCCTGTAGCAGTTTTTCATGAGGACAAGCCAGAGGATTTAGCAAGCCGGGTATTTGATGTTGAGCGTAAGCTTTACCCGGCAGTCTTATCTGAATTGATCTTAAAAACATTGCCGTTACCAAATGGGGATGTAAAAATTTATGACTTTAAGTAATGAGTTAAAGAGTCTCTTCGATCAATCTTTGAAAGAACTTATTATTAGTGAATACAGCGGATCTAATGTTTTGAGTCGGGTTGTGTCGTATGCATTGAGCGGCGAAGGCAAAAGAGTACGACCAGTATTCAGTCTGTTATGTAGCTCGGCGGTGGGTGGACGGCTAAATTTAGGTCTGCGTGCTGCCCTTGCTGTTGAGATGGTTCACACTTATAGCCTCATACATGACGACCTTCCTTGTATGGATAATGATTCACTAAGAAGGGGTAGGCCCACATGTCACGTAGAATTTAGTGAAGACCATGCACTACTAGCAGGAGATGCGCTTTTAACCGATGCTTTTGCAATTCTTTCTGATAAAGATTTTTGTTCTGAATTAACTTTTGAATATAACTCGGAGACCACCGTCAACCTTGTCCGTGAGCTTACTTTGGCAAGCGGTAGTCGGGGGATGGTCCTTGGTCAGGAAATGGATCTTTTTTGGACTGGTAAAAACGAGTCCAGCATCGAGGACTTACACCAAATTCATATAAAAAAAACCGGGATGTTGATAGGTGCCGCCTGCGCGATGGGTGGCCTTTGTGGAGGTGCTGACGCAGCCACAGTTACAAGTCTTAGGTCGTTCGGGATGTTGGTCGGGCATGCGTTTCAAATATTAGATGATTTAATCGATGGGAAAGAAGGAACTGGAAAGTCCTCAGGTAAGGACGCAGAAATGGGTAAGCTTACCTATCTAAGTCATATGGATCCAGAGACGGCCCGAAGTACCGCTAAAAAATATACCGACGCTGCCATAGGTATCATTCGTTCGCTTGACGGCTTTAACGGGGCGGATGTAGAGGATTTTGCTATGAAGCTCCTTTCTAGGGGATGCTGAGTTTGCTATTCTAGAGTATAATTAATGGTGAATGTAATTTCTCATGGGTTATGCGATGCGTCTTTTATTTGTGATTATATATGGGTTGAGTGGTTTGTTTTGCTCTACTTCGGTCTTTGGTTCGACGGAGCTAGAACAAGTCTTATTTCCTGCTGGTTTTGAAGAAAAGTGCCGAGTGATTGATCGCTCCTTAGAAAAAAAACTAAATGCTGTTGATTCATCAATCTTACAAATAACCAAAAAACTAACTACTAGCATTGAATCAAAAAATATCGATGCTTTAGTTGGGTTGTTTCATAAACGGTTAAAGACGACGACTGGGAGTATTAGGCTACTCTTTAAAAAAATTGGAGTTATGTACGGTTGGCCTATTAACTTGGCGGCATACCGACTATGGGCCGTTAACAGCAATAAAAGCTCAGATCTGGTCGCTTGCAAGTCCGATAATCTAGCTATCGGACCTCACTATGGGTACCCGATTCAATTTGGATTATGGCTTCAATTACTTGGGCAACGTGAGTTAGGTCGGATCTACGTGTCGATAGTTCAGCAAAAATCAGGTGATTGGAAGCTAGGTGCTTTACACCTACAGCAGTGGACTCATAAAGAAATTGACGCAAAGGGCTGGGTTGAGCAAGCACTGGCCGAGCGAGAATCAGGTGCCGTTCTTAGTCCTTATATTAAACTTGATTTAGCTAAGAAATTACTTAATGGCGGCGGCTATATCTACCCTGCATTTGTTCAGGATATTGTTAAAACACAAAATGCTTTGGTAAAAGAAAAAGACTTCCACCTCTTTCTTAAGAAGAAATTTGATTTGAAAAATCTGGTTGATGCTACCAGCTTGTTTGCAACTGATGGTGCGGGGTTATCTTTAAGACTATTAGTGAAGATAAATATGAAGAGTTCAGTTCTGATCTCAAATTGTGAAGAGGCAATTACTAAGATTTATAAGAATATAAAATCCACCAACCTTGCAGGGGTTCGCTGTGGATATGTTGTGGAAGGTGAAAACTATAAAGCAGATGGTCATTTAGGGTCTCGGTTTATTTCAAAGGAAAAGATTCTAAAGCTTTTGGAGAAAAAGAGTTAGCCGTTAGATAAGCGGATCAGGCAAGCTGGTTTGCTGATTTGGTCGATATTTGGAATGCAATGTAATCCGGGATCGCGGCAAGGCCAGTCCTATTCGATATATTTTTCAATTTATGATGCCTATTAACTCCTATGATTTTAGTGTTTTAGCTACCTTTTATTGCGTGATTACGCAATAAAAGGTAGTGTCCGTACATGAGCTGACGCGAATATAAAATTGGTCCGATTAAAGTTAATGGAATATCTATTCATAAGGTTGTCGTTGATTCGCATTATGAGGAAAAGCATAGCGACCACATTAACGATCATTTAATTGTGGAATTGGTTTTAAAATTAGATGGGCGCCTTGAAGTACCTGAGGAAAGGGATGATAAAATATCTTATTTTGTCACCTTACTTACGCTAAATAGCAAACAGTATCGACTGGTTTGGCTCCTTGAAAATGATTCTATTTACATCGGCGTCGTTAATGCTTATCGCGACGATAGAAAGGTTTAGTAATGGGGTTCCCAAGCGAAAAAAAATTGAAGGAAATGCGTTCCAAGATAGCGAAAGTGGAACCTTCCCGTGGATTGCCTGAAAACGCATCCACGGTCGAACAGGTGAAGTATAAAATTTGTGAAAAATTTGTACGTTACTTACTGGATCATGATATTTCTCAAGCTGAGTTAGCGAGAAAGATCAAAATGGATCCAGCTCGCCTAAATGAAATCATCAAGTATCGGATCGACCTTTTTACCATCGATAAACTTCTAGAGTTTGGCGAAATTTTAGATCCGAAAATCAAGGTCGATGTTGCTTAGTTTGTCTGAGATTATCTGATGTCAGTGTTGTTGAGATGTCTCACACGCTGGTCAATCGGACTACAATAAGAGCTCAATTTAGGATCGTCTTATATATTAAAAGCAGGGGAACGGCTTCCCCCTGCACAAAAAATTATTTTGAATCTGGTTGCGATAAATCTTCTTTGGCAATGGGTCTACAATTAAAATGTTCACGCGTAACTAAGTGCGATCTAAGGCGGGCATCTGGATTGTTGTTACATTCTACTACTAGATCCCACTGATCTGTCGTATATAGCTCTTCTGTACCTAAAACCAATTCGTTGCTACTATTTAGTACGTATTTGGTACAGACGCAGGTCACCTGAACAGAAGCAAACGAAGCCGCACTCAAAAACACAGTTGGTAAAATTGCGAGTAGTCTCATCCCTTTATTTCCTTATTTTTAAGTTAAGTTTTCACAAGATTGGCACAAAAGAAAATTCAATGCATTGGGTTAAAAATCAGGATCTAATGGCCGTTCCCATCTCTCCGACTCAGTCTAAACTTCTCCCACTATACCGTCACATCACCTTGATAATGACACTTTCGCATGCGACCAAAAAGACTCTCTAAAACCCAAATAAAAGCTCCCTGCTGACCCCCCCCCCTGCTTAAACCCAAATATGTTATAATCTTAGTATAGTTATACACCCGAATATGTGATTGATCGTTCAGATTAATCCGTAAGAAATCATTAGACATTTAAGCGTTTTTTGGAGAATTAGTGAATTTCTCTAATGCTGCACGGCAGCTTAGCAATCTACAAAGAGACCTGTATCAGAGGGCCTACTCTGAAGCGCAGTCCTATATCACGATCCATGAAAAAACCTTAGATCGATATGGAGCGGAGTTCTATCGGGGTTTACCTGGTGAATTTAATGTAACGACCCAAAACAAATTCATTGATCGGGTTCTACAGTCTCAAATAACTTTGTATGGTGATTTTCATACCCTTAGACAAAGCCAGCGTGGCTTCTTGCGTGTGCTTCGTAATCTTCACCAAACCGACCCTAATAAAAATGTAGTAGTCGCTCTTGAGATGTTCAACGAAACCGACCAGGCAGCGGTTGATGCCTATCTTGATGGTGAAATTGATCAAGATCAACTCTTAAAAAAAATCTCTTACGAGGAGAACTGGGGTTTTCCTTTTAAGAACTACGAGCCAATTTTGGAAGCTGCTAAGTCTTTTGGTTATAAGATCATTGGAGTTAATTCGTTACGGAAGAAGCGTGGTCACTCGATCACTTCCCGAGATCAATTTATTGCCAATAGATTAACTACTGCAATGAACGATTACCCCGATCATCTCGTGGTATGTCTAGTCGGAGAGTTTCATATAGCTGATTTACATTTACCTAGACAACTAAAGCGTCTATCTAAGCAGGGTGAAAATCTTAAAATTTGTAAAATTGCGACTAATGTCGATTCCTACTACTTTGACTTACCTGTTTCGAAAGTTTCTGGTCACACTCAGTATTTGGAATTAGGCTCTAACTTTTTTTGTATTATGAATACCTCTCCATGGATAAAATGGCAGTCGATGGTGAATTGGGAAGTGCTTAAGCAGGTGGGGTGTAGTCTACAAGATGAATCTATTGATGATATTGATGAGTTTAACGAGGATGGATTGGATGTTGAATATCAGATCATTTATTTAGCTAAAGAGCTTGGCAAGTTTGTTGGTATGAAAACAGAGAATCTACCTCTGGATAATATATATTCCTATTTTTTGTATGATAACGATGAGCCTATCGACGTAAAGATTGACCAAGAAACGTGTCCGTATGATTTATCGGGGATTATTAACTGGGTTCAATCGAATGGATTTTACTATTATAGCCCTACCTCTGATGTAATTCTAAATAAGCTTAGCCTAAATCATTTGTCGCGAATTTCAGGGCAGCATCTTCAGACGGTGGCGTCTACTATAGATATTCAAGCACCTTATGATGATGTGACGAAGTTTTACCTCGAAGTACTGAAGGTCGCAGCCGGAGCCTTTGCGGCAAGAAGTTTGAATCCTCGACGTAAAGCTCTGGGCCTTAGTGACTATATTAATTTTATTCAACGAACCAATCGTAAACGACTTATTGGTCCTGCGCGTATTCATCGAGAAAATTCTAGGCATCTTTTAAAGCACCATGAATTAGTCTCCAACGATGAAGGTATTACTACGTTATCTTTGAGGCGGCTAAGCTCTCTGGTAAAGTTTGACCATGCACATTCGGGTATGCTGGCCCTAAGTATAGGTAGCTTGTTGGGCCTTGAGTTATCAGATAAGGTGGTTGGCTCTAAGATATCTTTGGATGATATCAAAGATATTTTTTCTTATCAGATTTCCCGCAAGAACGAACTCATCGATCTTTTTTTGAGACTATACCGATTTACTTTGTAGTTAACTCGCCAGTCTATAGAGAGACATTTCAATGTCTCTCAGGTGTTCGTTTTTTAATCTGTAAAAATACCACCCTTCTTTTTCCTGGTTATAAACAAAAAATTCTATCCAGGGCCTTTCTTCTTTGTTGAGAGAAGTCTCCAAGTGCAGTCTAGTGCGACTTATTAGCTTGGTTAAATTCTGTCTTAGTGATTGATACATCCTTGGCGAACATTCCGATAAGTCGTCACAATTGTAGATTAACTTTGCCAGCTCTACTCTTGTGAAACAGCGGTCTGGACTGAGGCTAAACAATTGCACCAGCCTACTGGAACAGGACCTTTTCCGAAACCTAACCTGCACGTCATTGCAGTACAGTGTTTGGCCGTGGAAAAACATTTTAGGTAAAACTTTAAGGTAGGGGAAGTTACTCATAAGTGCTCCTTTGATTCTTTGGGTTGTTAATAATTAAAGGATGAAAAGTCGCAACTCGTTTTCGCCAATGTCAGTCGAAGGCACGGAACGCTAGGTAAGGGGCATTAAATACATGGATAAATATCTTTTAGGTTTATGGTTGTCTGAGATTAGGTGGGGTGGGTGTGCGGTAGTGGGCGGAATCTCGGTGGTTAGCGCCAAAGATTTTGATATTCTGTTTTCGCCTGATCGACCCGAGCTTTGGCGAACGGTATTTCAGGGCTACCTTTAGGAGATTTGTTT
>Ga0222674_1000158_pt1 | contig 34683 bp, 32 predicted proteins | sample AntAcemetagen866_FD_179804 | JGI IMG/M metagenome (GOLD analysis project Ga0222674, IMG submission 179804) | Saline water microbial communities from Ace Lake, Antarctica - #866 | ecosystem: Environmental > Aquatic > Non-marine Saline and Alkaline > Saline | place: Antarctica: Ace Lake...
TGGATAATGATTTTGAAAATGCAAAAAAACAGCTGATTTTCTTTGGTGCTCCAGGAACCGGAAAAACCAAGGCCGCTCTGGAGGTGTGTAATCTTATTGCGTCAAATTCGCAATGTATCGAAAGGGTTCAGTTTCACCAATCCTATAGCTATGAAAATTTTATCGAAGGGATTAGGCCGATGACCCGAGAGGGTAACCTAACTTATGAGATCGAATCGGGTCCGTTTGTGAAATTTTGCCGTAAAGCTGCACGCCATCCTGGTCAACGATTTGTATTTGTCATCGATGAATTGAATCGAGGGAATTTAAGTCGAATCTTTGGGGAGTTGATGTTCTTGCTTGAGTATCGAGGAAAGTCATTACCCCTTCTTTATTCAAAATCAAGTTTCGATATTCCTGAAAATGTTTTTATTATTGGGACTATGAACAGTGCAGATCGTTCGATTGCGTTGGTAGATTATGCACTAAGAAGACGTTTTTCTTTCGTAGAATTTTCGCCAAGCACATCTGTCTTGGCCCACTGGTACAACTCATCGGAAATTGAGCACCAGCAATCACTCCGTTTTCTAGATCATCTAAATGGAATGATAAATGACAGTGATCGAAGGCTTGCGATAGGACATAGTTATTTAATCGTCCCTAACTTGAAGGAGACGGGCCTAACTAAACAGGTTTTGAAGGACATTTGGACCTCAAACATTTTCCCACTACTTGAGGAATACTTTTGTAATGTCCCAAACCGGCTCCAGCAATTCAAGTTTGATACTATCTGGAACGGAGTTGAGAGCGATCAGAGTAACAGCGAGGCCGCATGAAAGTTGTTCACCTCAAAGAATACGGCACTAGTCAACCTGTCAAGCTTTCAATTGAACAGATTAGAGCTCTTCGACAATTTGGCGGAAAAGTTGGATTAGAACCTAGTGATGATGAGAATAGGTTCCTGCTTAGAGCTAACTCATGGATAGGGAAATTCGTAGTACCCGGATTGACTGTTGATATTGCACCAAAGATAGATCTCAAAAATACTCTGAAGATGTATTTACTTGGGGATGGCGAAGCAAACCCGATTCTTGTTGAGTCAATGAATCGAATTGCCGATGAGAATGATTTTTGGAATTTGGTTTCCGAACTGTTAATAGAGACCGTTGATTCCATTATAAATAACGGGATCAAACGGGAATACATTGAAATTGACTGTAATTCCGATTTTGTTCGAGGTCAGCTACGCATCGTAGATGACATGATTCAAAATGTGCCAATTAGAACAGGTACGGTATGTAGGTATACTGAACTTTCGCCAGATATTCCCCAAAACCAGGCATTGCTGTGGGGATTGGAGACTTTGTGTCATCTGGTGCCGCCGGATATTTCATACCGAATTAGGTTCATGACCAAGAGGCTCGCCGAAGTCAGTCTTCCGGCAGATGCTCCTCTCTGCGACTACAAAGCCGAAAACGACTACTACAGAACGGCGCTTTTCCTCGTCAAACTTATCAAATCGTCTTTGCAAACATGTTCCTCTACCTTTGGATTGTCCGGGTTTGGATTGATGATGGATATGAATAAAGTGTTTGAAGGTTATTGCAGGAATCAAATCCGTTCCGTTTTTTCCGAGTCTGATATTTATATTCCTGATAAATCATCTACTGCGCGTAACTTATGTGAACATGTAAAGCTAGTACCAGACTTTCTTATTCAGGAAGGTGGTCGAGTGATTGCAGTTTGCGACTGCAAATATAAAACAAATTGGCGTTTTCAAAATGCTGACGTCTATCAAATGTTAGCCTATTTGGAGGGCTACAGCGGTGCAAAGACCGCTATGATTTTTCACCCTGAAGATGGCCAGAGAAATATTGTTGTCGATAAAATAGACTTACCGAGAAGTGGAAGGCTTTATCGTGTTGGGTTACCGATTGAACTGCTTATGGATGAGAGTGTTTGGTACCAACTCCAAAAGGTCATTTGTGAGCTCCTTAATGTGAAACCGACAATTCCCCCAGTTTCTCTTGCTTCTTAATATTTAAATACCAACTCACAATCGCTTCGCCCAATTCTAGAATTACTACTGCAATTCTTTGCGGTTAACCGTCAATTGGAGTAAACTGGAAACCAATGGAATCCTATACCAATTGTTGGAGGCTCTTGAATACATGTCTGATGAAATATTAACCGTTTCTGAGGTAGCCAAGCACCTAAAGGTTGCAGAGAAGACCGTCTACACAATGGCTCAAAAATCTGAGATTCCTTGTTTCAAAGTCCGGGGTCAATGGCGCTTTAGAAGTAGTGATTTAAACGGATGGATTACAGAGCAATCCGTAGTTACTCCTCCTATTCATTTGAGCGTCGGAGATGAAAAAAAACCTCACGAATTAGAAAGAAAATAAATTGGCTATAAACATTGATGAACTAGAGAAAACGATTCAAGGAATTGCGTCAGCTAAGCCCGATGAGAAGTTTATTTACGATATGTTGCTTGCTTATGATTTGCCGAAGTCCTCGATCACCAGGCTAAAGAAAGGTGATTACAATCTATCTAAAAACAAGGGTGAGATCCTTTGGAAAAAATATTTGTATTTTAAATCTGATTTCATCAATGATCTACATGCTGTTATTGATAAAGCAACGAACGAATCTACAATAAAGGGGAATAAGCCCCGATTTATGATTGTCACTGATTTAAAAACATTACTCGCAATCGACACTAGAACAAGTGATACGCTTGATATTCCGTTCAAGGATCTGGGGAAACATTATGACTTCTTCCTGCCTTGGGCAGGAATGGAAAAATCTCAGCTTCAAGCCGAGAATCCCGCTGACATCAAAGCTGCGGAAAAAATGGGAAGACTCTATGACCTGATTCTTGAAGACAACAAAATTGACGATGAAGAAAAAAAACATGCATTAAACGTCTTTTTGTCACGGTTACTTTTTTGCTTTTTTGCTGAAGATACAAACATATTCGATAATGGTCAGTTCACAAATTCCTTGGCTTCACATACAGCCGAAGATGGAAGTGACCTTCATAAATATCTCCACAAACTTTTTCAAGTTCTTAATGTCGAATCGCGAAAAGGTTTGCCACAATATTTGGAGGAATTTCCTTATGTAAATGGTGGCCTGTTTCAGAAAAACTATCCAGTACCGTTTTTTAGCGCGAAGTCACGGAAAATTATAATTGAATGTGGTTCGCTCAATTGGGCTGCGATAAATCCAGACATATTTGGATCGATGATTCAAGCTGTGGTACACGCGAGTCAGCGCGGCAACCTCGGGATGCATTACACATCGGTTGCTAACATTATGAAAGTTATCGAACCCTTGTTCCTAAATAGTCTCTATGCTGAATTTGAAAAAGCTGGGGATAGTATTAAAAAACTTGAGCAGTTACTAGAGAGACTATATAGGCTAAGGATATTCGACCCGGCCTGTGGATCTGGCAATTTCTTGATTATTGCGTATAAGGAGCTCTGCAAGTTAGAAATCGAGGTTTTTAAAAAGCTCCAAAAAGGCCAGATATCGTTTCGATTTATGGAAAATATAAAGCTATCTCAGTTTTATGGGATTGAAATAGATGATTTTGCGCATGAAACAGCGAAACTTTCGTTGTGGCTAGCTGAACATCAAATGAATTTGGAGTTTGAGCAGGTATTCACTGAGGTGCGACCAACTTTACCTCTTCGAGACGGTGGACAGATTATATGTGCAAACGCAACTCGAATTGATTGGGCAAGTGTCTGCCCCAAAAGCGGACAGCAAGAAATCTATATATTAGGTAACCCTCCATATCTTGGATCGAGATATCAAGAAACATCACATAAAGATGATATCGCTATTGCGTGTAGGACTTTGAATAAACCCAAAAAACTTGACTACATCATGTGTTGGTTTCTTAAAGCTGCTCATTATATCAAATCATCCGAAATTTCCTTTGCTTTCGTGTCCACCAATTCAATATGTCAAGGTGAACAAGTTGAGCTAATTTGGCCATTTATTTTTGAAATGGGTTTAACAATACAATTTACTCATCAGTCTTTCAAATGGACAAACAATGCTAGAGGAAACGCTGGAGTGACTTGTGTGATTATTGGTATACGCGATTCTCAGCATACAATATCCCCGAGGCTAATTTTTAAGGATAATGTTTCCATTCCTGTGCCAAATATCAATGCTTACCTTTCAACTGGATCAAGTGTTGTCGTTAAAAAACGTTCGAATGCTCTTTCCAAGTTTCCAAAAATGGAAAGCGGTAATAAGGCTACCGATGGAGGGTATTTAATATTAAAGGCAGAAGAGAGAAAAGAGCTTGTTTCTAAATATAGCAATGCCGAGAAATTGATAAAGAGAATCTATGGTGCTCATGAGTTCTTGAATGGTGCGCAACGCTGGTGTTTGTGGATTAATGACAGTGATCTTGAGGAAGCAAGTAAAATTCCTGAGATACTGACGAGAATTGAAAAAGTTAGAGATGTCAGACTTAGCAGTAAAGATGAAGGCGCACACAAGATTGCAGAGAGACCACACCAGTTTCGTGAAATGAAGCAAAGTAAAAGTATTTCTCTGATTTTTCCTACCGTTTCATCTGAGCGACGAAAGTACATTCCTATTGGCTACTTGGGTGCAGAGGATGTAATTATAGCTCCAAATCAAGCGATTTATGATCCCCCTCCACATCTCTTCGCAATAATCTCCTCTCGAATACACATGGCCTGGGTACGTACGGTAGCAGGTCGATTGGAGAGTCGTATTCGATATTCATCTGCGCTGTGTTACAATACCTTCCCTTTTCCAGACATCTCGGATTCTCAAAAGGAAGTATTAGAAGAATGCGTATTCAAGATACTTGATGAGCGTGAGGCTCATTCTGAGAAGACATTGGCCGAACTTTATGATCCTGACAAAATGCCGCGAGGGCTTCGCCAGGTGCACAGCGAAATGGATTTGGCTGTTGAGAAATGCTACCGCAAAAAGCTATTTACTAGTGATGAAGAGCGCTTGGAGTATTTGTTCAAGCTGTACGAACAAATGATTGAAGCCGAAAAGAAAAAGGAAACCTAAATATGCCAAACCTTGTTGACGTTACCTATAAACAGACGGGTAAAAGTTTATCAACTAATAATATGGGAATGAGAGAAATGCAGGAACGCGCCTTTGAAGCGCGCAATGCCCAATATCTCCTCTTAAAAGCTCCACCTGCTTCTGGGAAATCCCGAGCGCTGATGTTTTTGGGTTTGGATAAATTATTCAATCAGGGGCTTAAAAAAGTAATAGTTGCAGTACCAGAGCGTTCCATTGGCGCTTCATTCGATTGTACAAAACTTACCGAGCACGGGTTTTTCGCAGACTGGGAGTTCAATCCTGACAATAATCTTTGCACACCTGGTGGAGAAAAAAGCAAAACTGACGCTTTTAGAAAATTTCTTGAAGACCCCAGCGCTACGATTTTGATTTGTACGCATGCGACTCTTCGCTTCTCTTTTGAAGGCCTGGATGCCGATCGATTTAACGACGTGCTTTTAGCCATTGATGAATTTCACCACGTTTCGGTGGATGTAGAAAATAAACTGGGCGAGGTTCTGCGTTCGATAATGAAAAATTCAAAAGCGCATATTATCGCAATGACTGGCTCGTATTTTCGAGGTGACAGTGTACCCGTATTGCTTCCAGAAGACGAAGCGAAATTCTCAAAGGTAACTTATAACTATTATGAACAATTGAATGGTTATCAGCATCTAAAAACCCTCGGAATTGGGTATCACTTTTACCAGGGAAAGTACTTGAACGCGATTGGTGAAGTTTTAGATACGAACAAAAAGACAATACTTCATATACCAAGTGTAAATGCCGGTGAATCGACTAAAGATAAGCACAAAGAAGTCGACTCAATCCTAGATATAGTGGGGACAGTAACTCATCAAGATCCTAAAACAGGCGTTATTTTTGTCAAGCGCCACGACGATGAAAAAGTGATTAAGGTTGCTGATCTCGTTAACGATACGCCAAAAGAGCGAGACAAAATTCAAAATTATCTTCGTGAAATGAGTGAAGTAGATGACATGGACCTTATTATTGCGCTAGGCATGGCAAAAGAAGGTTTTGATTGGCCATATTGCGAGCATGCTTTGACGGTTGGATACAGGGGTTCACTAACTGAGGTCATTCAAATAATTGGAAGGGCTACCCGTGATAGCGATAACAAAACTCATTCACAATTTACTAATTTGATTGCACAGCCAGATGCAGCAGATGATGAAGTAAAATTATCGGTTAATAATATGCTCAAGGCGATTTCCGCTTCACTGCTTATGGAACAGGTGTTAGCTCCCAATTTTAAATTCAAAACAAAGAGGTTTGATGAGGATGAAGAGGAAGAAGGAACTCTCAAGATTCGAGGTTTCAAAGAGCCGAGCTCGAAAAGAGTGAGGGATATTGTTGAGACTGATCTTAATGACTTAAAAGCCGCTATTTTGCAGAATCCAAAGATGTTGCAGGCTCTGCCGGGTGAATTTATTGATCCCGAAATAATTAATAAGGTGATGATACCTAAAGTGATTCAGACAAAGTACCCAGAGCTCAGCTTGGAAGAAGTAGAAGAAGTACGGCAACATGTAGTTGTAGATTCTGTAATTAAAAATGGAGAAATTAAGGAAGTTGGAGACCAACGATTCGTCAGAATGACGGCAAAATTTGTCAACATTGAAGATCTTAATATAGATTTGATTGATCAGGTTAACCCTTTTCAGAAGGCATTTGAGGTTCTGTCTAAGTCGGTCACATCGAAACTTTTGAAGGTAATCCAAGAAACTATAAACGCCGGAAGAATTACGATGACGGATGAAGAGGCCGTTGTTTTATACCGTGACAAAATGCCTGCCTTCATTGAAAGTCATCAACATGAGCCAATTTTGAGTTCTACTGATCCGCTTGAAAGACGATTAGCAGAGGCATTGGTCTATTTGAGGAATAAGAGACGGCAACAAAAAAATGAGATCGTTGATGATTGATTTTGAAAAAGAAATGGCTAGAATACTCTCAGATGACCCTTTGGGGTTATTGGAAGTGAAGTCAAAAACGTCACATGTAATAAGTGCTGATGACAGATTGCTATCTTCGTTCGAAGAGATCAATGTCTTCGTAAAGGCGAATGGCGATGAACCAAAATCGGGCAAAGATATAGGAGAGCGCAAGCTCGCGAGTCGATTAAAGGGTATTAGATCTAGTCCAGAAAAAATTGCTGCCTTACTTGAATACGATATCTTGAGCCTTTTGAGGGAAGCAAAACCTTCAGTCCCGCCCGATATAGGAACTGTAGACGACATACTCAATGACGATGCATTGGGGTTGTTGGGAGATGAAGGTCCAGAGCAAACAAGTATTTTTCATTTAAAAAATGTTCGTAAAACATCTGCACAGTCTGAAGAGAACGCTAGAAGAAAGCCATGTAAAGAATTCTCCCAATTCGAGCCTATATTTAAACACGCTCAGGACGGACTGGCGTCTAAAAAAAGAAAGATCATCCCATTCAAAAGCGAATCGCAAATAGAACTCGATACTGTATTCGTTGTGCAGGGAATGTTGGTTCATGTAGCAAATATAGGAAATAAGAAGAGAAAAAATTTTGGAAATTTTAACGCCCGACTATACTGTGTTTTTGAAAATGGCACTGAATCACATATGTTACTTCGATCCTTAGCTGCTTCTTTGTGGAAAGACGAAAATAGCGGTCAGATAGTTGATTCAACAGATAAAGAGTTATTCGCACCTTCTCAGAAAATAACTTCTGATGATAAAGTGACCGGTTATATCTATATTCTCAAATCTCTGAGTAATGATCCGAAGATCAAAGAGATTCCAGATCTTTTCAAGATTGGGTTCTCTACTACTCCGGTCGCACAACGCATCGAAAATGCGGAAAAAGACCCTACCTATTTAATGGCGGGAGTTAAAGTGGTCTCTCAATTTGAAACGTACAACATAAGCCCCCAAAAATTCGAGGGATTACTGCATCGGTTCTTTGCAGCGGCGTGCTTGAACCTTGATGTATTTGATAAAGCCGGAAAGCGGTGCGCCCCACGAGAGTGGTTTGTCGTGCCATTTAACACCATAGAGACTGCCGTAAATCTGCTAATAACCGGAGAGATCATCCACTATAGCTATGACGTTGAAAAGCAGTCTATTTTTGCAAAGGAAGAAAAAACAGACCTTTAACCTCCCTCGCGTCGACAGATTTGGCGACCAAATCCATAAAAATGCTCATATTCAGTCATATTCTCACCCTTTTTTAGAGACACCTTCTTTCGATTTTAACTAATGATATCGCTAGTTATAGCTTGTCATGAGACTCAAGTCTCATAAGCTTGAGACTTGAACATCAGTCCCAATGAGACTACAGTCTCATTCCATGCCAAAAAAGCACTGTTATAAAAGTAACTTGACAGCACAAGACTATTTTTTATACAAGGCGGATTGTGAGTTACGAGTCTCACATTTTGATGGAGGAAACATGGCAAGCGAATCAACAAGAAAACCTACCAGCGCTTTTGCCCTCGGGGTTCTAGCGAATATGCTTTGGGCGACATCTTTTTTGGGCTCCAAATATACCCTTATGGCTTGGGGGCCTTTCACAGCATCGTTTTTGCGATTCGTCTTGGCGGTATTGGCGATGGGTTGTTTGTTTCCTCTTATTGGAATCAAACTCAGATTGCCGAAACGTTCGGAATGGAAAGCCATAAGCCTGGTTGGGTTGTTTCAGTTTGGTTTGCTATATCCATTGCAGCTATTTGGCCTGCAACATATTTCGACATCCCTTTCTGCGGCAATTATGCTGTTTTCTCCCTTACTGGTTATAACTTTTGCATCTGGCCTACTTAAAGAGCGCATTAACGCCCAGAAAATTATTGCGATATTGATCGGTATAGGCGGCGGGCTAATCTTGCTTCAGGAGCACCTTGCAAAGGGTGGCGACTATCTACTCGGAGTAATTCTAACTGTTGCAGCTTCCTTATGCTTGGCGTTGGGAATTGTATTAACAAGAAAATACGGCAAGAACGTCGAGACCCCACAGCTTACTCTATGGTCAATGCTGGTGGGAAGTATAATTCTGTTTCCTTTTGTAGTCTTTGAATCGGCGAGCTTGGACAGCCTCTATTTTAGTTGGAGTAACCATTACCCCGCCATTCTCGCGCTTATATATCTTGCGGTAGTTTGTTCGGCTTTCACTTTCTATATTTGGAATAAGGCTTTAACTCTATCGCCTACAAAAACTCTGGCCAGCACCATGCACCTGAAGACGCCAGTTGCAATTATAATCGGAGTTCTCATAGCTGGGGAAAGTGTTACCCCTTCTATCTTAGCGGGAGCCGGTATCGTTTTCTTCGGTGTTTGGTTGTCACAGGCAAAAATCACATTTCGTTTGCCTGCTTTACCCAGTTCTACGAAAAATACGGACAAGGAGGTGGCTTATGTACCACAGCGGTAGCACTGTCGAAGCACTCACTCCTCTGACGGAATTGGATTTAGACGTTAAGACGGGGTTTTGCCCAGACCTAATCGTCGAAGTGACCAGCATCTGTGATAGGGCATGCTCAGGATGCTATGCAAACAACATTATAAGCAGTAAGTCAAAATTAGAGACGCTACAGAAATTCCCAAATCTATTCGTTGATCCTGCTGCATTAAACATTTCTATGGCGAAATTAGAGATCTATCCAACAACTGTCTCTTTCAGAGGCGGTGAGCCAACCAGGCATCCGCTACTAAACCAAATTATCAAAGAGACATTTGAACTGACCGGAGCCCAACTTTATTTAGAAACACATGGGAGATGGTTGATTGAAAGCCCAGACCCAGATCTAGTAGACACCCTTAATGAAACCAAAAGCACCGTAAAAATCTCATTTGATAAGATGCACGAAATTGGAGTGGAGTCGCTCCGAGCAATGACGAAATGCCTGGACTCCAATGGTGTTCAGTTTGTCGTTGCCATTACAGAAGAGGATTCCCCAACTTTCATGGATACAAGGGTCAAATGTAACTGGGTTCCAGATTCTAAAATAATTTTCCAAAAGAAAACTAAAAAAATATCGGAGCTTCCTAGTCCCCCAATTGGGGTCATAAATTGTGCTGGGATACTGACGAAAAGCCTGAACACAAAAGCAGGGTATAGGGGGGAGAGATGAAGCTTATTCTTTTAGCCGCAGTCATATTCTTTGAAACTAATGCGTGGGCAAAAGACAAAGTAGTAAAAATTGGCATAGCGTCGAATTTTTCTCAGGTTAGCTCCAGCTCTTCTAATCCCTATGGTGATTATTTTAGAAATGGAATAAAGCTTGCGATTAAGAAAAATCAAGCATCCCTTAAAGATGCTGGCATTAAGTTAGAAATCGTTGAATTCGATTATGGTGATTCACAATATGCTGTTCTTAAAGCGGCAAAGAAAGCATGCCAATCTGATGTTGCAATTGTATTAGGGTATGTTTACTCCAGCCATGCATTACTTGCTGCTCCGATACATAAAAAATGTAAGTTACCATTGCTGACCCCAAGTGCATCTGCAAATCGTCTCGGGAAAATGGGTTCCTATATTCATCAAGCAACCTTTGACAATTCCTTTCAAGGAGAGGTTCTTGCAGAATATGCAATCGAAACTCTAAAAGCGAAAAAGGCACTGATAATCCCGATAGCAAACTGCGCTTACTGTCAGGACCTTGGTATTGCGTTTAAGAAAAGTTTTGAAAAGCTTGGAGGTAATGTCACTGGTGAGGTCTCCGTACTAGAAGAAGGTGGGGATTTTTCAGATGTTGCTAAAAAGGCAAAACAGCAACATTTTGATGTCGTCGTTGTTCCTAATCATGAATTAGCCTCAGCTCGGATCATCCATAAATTGGTCAAGCTGGGTATCAAAAAGCCATTCTTAGGTGGTGACGGATGGGGGAATGTTGGTGAACAATTTTTCAATGTCATCGGTGATCAGAAGATAGAAGGTTATTCTTTATCCCATTGGTTAAGCGATTTACCGACACAAAAGTCAAAGATTTTTGTAGCAGACTTTAAAAGCAATTATGACAAAGTCCCCAATGACACGGCTGTCCTGTCTTTTGACGCCACAAACCTTTTAATTCAATCTCTCTTGTCTACCAAGGACCACACGAGGTCCGGTGTAGAAAAATCACTTGGCAGTATTGAGTCTTTCGACGGCGTTACCGGTAGTTTTATATTTCAAAAAAACCGGGCTCCTAAAAAGAGCATTATTCTATTGAAGAATGAAGGAAACAAATTCAGTTTTCTTAAGGTCATTGAACCCAGAAAATAAGGTTTTATATATTATAATGAGCAAGTCTCTAAAAGAAACGATCAAAGGAATTACCCTACGAGCTACGATTGCGATTGCTGTCGCAGCTGCTATTGGGATTGGTTCTTATTGGTTTCTTGACAGAGAAATTTCAAGAAACAACACTATTACAGAGCTTACTAAAAATGCAGAAGGACAAATTCATGAGATATTGCCATCTTTTTTGCTAGTCGAACAAAAATCGGCGCTCAAATTGACCCTGGAGAAAATAAGAGTAAACGAATCCCTCAGTCAAATCTCATTTCTAGAGGGAAATCATGAGAAACACACTAGAGGCTGTATTGACCGTAATGGTTTCTTTGAGTGCCCATCGGAAAGCTCCAACACTATTGCAATTGCGATTCCTGTAGTTATCAGCGATCAGCACTTTGGATACCTTATTAAAGAGAAGAATGTAAGTGCTCCAATATCCTCTTCGAGTCTATTGACTGCCTCTGCTGTTGTGTTGGCCCTACTCATTGCATTTTCAATTTTGTTGTTGAGATTATTTAATCGCCTTACAGCAAAAGACATACCTGATTCGCTAGAGCATCTAGTCTCCTGGATAGAAAGCTGGCTACGAGGTAAAGATGAAAAACTTGGAAAAAATCTTCGATTTTCCGAATTTGAACAATTGGCGGAAAAAATTGCTGAGGTTTGTAACAAACACGAGGAAGAGCGTAATCAGGCAATCGTGGGACAGATTTCAAGCGGGATTCTCCATGACATCAAGAATGACCTTCAGTCAATTCTAGCCGCTCATTGCATGGCTGAGGAGCAGGATGCAGGATCTGAAAAGAGATTACAACGATTGGAGAATTTAAATAAAGTTTTAAAATTAAAATTGCCAAATTTAGTCAATATTGTTGAGACAACGTTGGACGTAAACCGCGAAATAAATCTTAAGGCAAAATTTGGCGATGTGGAGAAAACGGTTCATTTTGCAATCAGCGACATGCATGACAAAATCGCGTCTGTAAATGCAAATGTAATTATTGAAACTCCTGGTTCTCAGATGAGAGTATTTCATGACTTCGTGCAGGTGAGGCGTGTTTTTTCAAATTTGATCAGCAATTCCCTCGATGCAGTCTCGACTTCCAAATGCAAGAAAAGGACTATTCGCATTTCCTTTGAAGAAAGCGGCAGTGACGTAAAAATTCGGTTTGAAGATTGCGGTTCTGGCCTAGAAATTGAGGATGCCGATCTGTTTAAGGCTTTCAAATCTACCAAGAAGCATGGGACGGGTCTGGGATTATTCAATGCAAGAAAAATAGTCAATGCGCATGGTGGACGCATTAAAAGTGTATCGCCTCAAGATCTTTGCGGTGCCTGTTTTGAAGTGAGTTTTCCACGAGGGGGATATTATGGACCAGCGTAAACCAAAAGTATTAGGGATTGATGATGATGCGAGTTGGTTAGATCAACTAGCGCTTATACTTGAGGATCAATGTTCGGTCGTAGGTGCCGACACAATTGAGAAGGGTCTCAAGCTAATCGAAAACACATTTTTTGACATCATTGTATTGGATTTAAATTTTGAAGGTGACGAGCGAACTGGTCTGGACGTATTCAGAATTATAAGCGCTGTTGACCAGGGTGCAGATATTCTTGTGATTAGTGGAGAGACTGATCATAGGAAGCTCATTAAAATATTCAATTCTGGCGTAAAACGCTTTATTTCAAAACCGGCTACTCCTGACGAGATACGAGGAGAGGTGGCGGGGATTCTGGCTGAAAGGGAGAATAAGAGGCGAGCCTTGAATCATATCGCTCAAAGTAAAGGCGCGGACCCCTTCATCGGTAGCTCACCGCTGATTTACCGACTTAGAGAAGATATAAATCGGATCATTGAATCTGGGGCGAAAGATGTGCTTATTCTAGGTGAATCCGGTACCGGTAAAGAACTGATCGCACAATCCATAGCAAATTCATCAGAGCGCTTTGGGCGGATGGTCGCGGTTCACTGTGGTGCCATAACGGACTCCTTGTCAGAATCAGAGCTTTTCGGGCATGTCAAAGGAGCGTTCACCGGAGCGAATACAGCCCGTGAAGGTGTGTTCGAAGCAGCAAAGGGCGGATATGTTTTTCTAGATGAAATAGGTGAGATGCCTCTTTCGCAACAAGCAAAATTGTTGCGCGTAATTCAAGAGCGCAAGGTTCGCCCTGTTGGCAGCAACACAGAAAAGAAAATCAGCTTCCGCAGTATATCTGCGACAAATAGAAACATCCTTGGAGATGTCCAAGAAGGGCGTTTTCGGGAAGATTTGTATTACCGGATTGCCAAAGAGCAAATTATTATTCCGTCGTTAAGAGAGCGTAGAGAAGATATTCCCGAACTCGTTAATTATTTTATACAGAAGGAAGCAAAGGGCAAGTGTGTAGAAGTTTCAGTTGATGCTATGATGATGTTGCAGGCATATTCTTGGCGAGGCAATGTCCGCGAACTTATTTCTGTAGTCTATAAATTGGTAAATCGGATCGGTGAAGGAGTAATCAAGGAAAAACATATTTGCCAGGCTCTTCCTCAGATTGTAGGCGATTTCACGAGAAAGCCGATTCGAACTAAGATGAAGCTATATAGCAGTCAAATATCAAAGGAACGTCGGCGTTATGAAGATGCCATTGCAAGTGCTCACGGCAATCGAACAAAGGCTGCTGAAATATTGGGGATATCAAGGGCGACTTTCTTCAGAAAGGCGAAGGAGCTTGGCCTCGTGAATGAAAGACCAAGGAAGAGCAATGATGTTGAAGCACGGGTATAAAGTTAATGGAGTTTTTGAAAGCTTGCGCGGGGATTTTCGCGACTATGACTAGTCTCCAAAATAATTTTTCAATCCCTACGCAAGAAATTAGCGGTCGAAATGGTGAAACATATACCGTTCGGAAAGCATCTGAAGGTGATGTTGCGGCAACTACTTTGCTTATTCGGAAGGCTTATAGCTATTGGGTCGAGCAAGGTGTGCCGGTATCTCCTGCGAGGCAAACCGAGCAGAAAACTCGGGAGCATCTAATTGATGGCGGTTTTGTTGTTGAGAATGACGCTGGGGAATTAATCGGCACGTTTACTCTTGAAGAAGCGGAAATAGCAGGCAAGGGAGATCGGTGGCTCGTTCACTATTCAAACCCAATCGATAAAATTGAGTATTCTAGGAAAAAAAATGAGGGAATGGACCCTGGTAATAGAAAAAAATTGGTTTTCAAAAAATTGGCGGTTAACCCCATGATCGCCAGAAATGGACTTGGTCGACGACTTTATGATATCGCCGAGGAGTATGGGCGAGTGAATGGGTACGGTGGAGTCCTGCTGGAAACTGTCGTAGAGGCTGAGTGGCTGTATAGTTGGTATGGGGACATGGGTTTTGAAGTGATTGGTGGCGTTGTTTTTGACGGGTCACAGTTCGAGACGTTACTATTATTTAAGAATATTCTCTGAGAAAAGGTGTCCTGATGCAAAAATATATTCAGAACAAAAGATGTTCATTCTCTCTAATGATACTGAATTCTGAGGCTCTAATTTGATCGACTATAATTCTCCAGCAATTGTTTGGTTTCGCAACGATCTCCGGATCTCAGAAAACCTAGCCCTTCAGGCTGCCGTAAAGCATGTTGCTGTTATCCCAGTATTTATATGGGCTCCAGATGAAGAAAAACCTTGGGCTCCAGGAGAGGCCAGCCGATGGTGGCTGCATCGAAGTCTGGGCGAACTGGACAAATCTCTGAAAGCAAAAGAGAGCCAACTATTTATTGATACAGATAACAGTCTTGTAGCATTGCAAAAAATAATAGAAGCAACTGGCGCAAAATCAGTTTACTGGAACCGGAGATATGAACCCGCGATAATAGAAAGAGATAAAAAATTAGAAAAGTGCCTAATCGGCGCTGGTTTGTATATTGAGACCTTTAACAGTTCGCTTTTAAACGACCCTTGGGAGGTTCTGAAAAAAGATGGCTCGCCCTACAGAGTCTATACGGCATATTGGAACGTAGCGCGTACTAAAGTGGACCTAAGTAAAAAGAAAGTTCGATTTCAGATACCTATACCGCCTAAAGGCCTCCGCTCTTATAAATCAATATCGGATCTCAACCTATGCCCGAAAATATCTTGGGATCAGGGTTTTAAGGATTCATGGCGGCCGGGAGAAGAACAGGCAAAAAAAAATCTGGCAAAATTTCTGCGCACTAGAATAAGCAGTTATGACAAAGATCGAGACATACCTTCATTGACGGGCACTTCCTTGTTGAGCCCGCATTTGCATTTTGGTGAGATAGGACCTAAACAAATTTGGGCAGCCATCATTAAAAAAACTAATAAAAATCTGAATTCTCAACAATACCTAAAGGAACTCGTTTGGAGGGATTTTGCGGCTCAGCTTCTCTACCACTTTCCGCATACTGATAAAGATCCTCTGCGAGATGCATTTAAAAAATTTCCCTGGAAGCGATCTAAAAAGAACCTTAAAGCTTGGCAAACGGGGATGACAGGGTATCCCATAGTTGATGCCGGGATGCGCCAATTATGGACTATTGGTTGGATGCACAATCGAGTTCGCATGATAGTAGCATCATTTTTAATAAAGGATTTTCAAATCAGGTGGCAAGAGGGGGCCGAATGGTTTTGGGATACTCTGGTAGATGCTGACCTGGCTAGCAATACAATGGGCTGGCAGTGGACAGCCGGTTGTGGAGCAGATGCAGCACCATATTTCCGGGTGTTTAATCCTATGCTCCAGGGTACTAGGTTTGACCCCGAAGGCCGATACATCCGTAAATGGGTGCCCGAATTGAAGGCATTACCAACCAAATGGATTCATTCGCCATGGGATGCGCCTCAAGAAGAACTTAAAAAAGCCGGTGTTATTCTTGGCAGGACCTACCCTAAGCCGACTGTCGATCATTTTGAAGCAAAGATGGAAGCCTTGTTTGCATATGATGCGATCAAAACTAAAAAATGATGCGTTCAAAGCAAATTACGTTTGGTGTTTTTCATTTCTTTCCCAAACTTTTATGAAGCCGTTTTTTACATCCAGCGGCTCCCCCAACTTAGACATCGATAAATATAACGTAACCAAATATATCCCCAAAAAAAGGAAGTCTGAAGTTAAACGCAGATCGTTTCTTTTTAAATGCAAAAAAAGTTCATGAAAAGATTTCTTAAATTTATTTAGTTCAAATAAAACTGGTCCCTCACCCGCTTTGCCGAAATGTGAAAACAACAGTTTAGAGCACTAGTGTCCGGTTAAACTTTTTTCAGTTCCATATAATCTAATGTAATTCAATGCTTAAAGCCAATTTCCCACTTGACGATATCGACTTGAGTTGGGGTTCAGGCCATCTATCCTACTGAGATCATAGGAGGTGGTTGTGAAAAAAGGCCGGACAGTATTCTCGCAATTGATGGATTTCATGCCGCGCTGGGATTTCGACAAATGCGTGGAACGATATCGCGGGAACCACCGAGTGAAGTCGTTTACCTGCTACGAACAATTTCTGTGCATGTCATTTGCCCAACTAACTGGGCGCGAAAGTCTTCGAGAGATCGAATCCTGCCTTCGTGCCTTCAAAGGTAAACTTTATCACTCAGGAATATCAAATAATATTTCTCGAAGCACCTTAGCGGATGCAAATGAAAACCGAGACTGGCGGATTTATCAAGACTTTGGTTACGTTCTGATCAATGAAGCTCGGCATCTTTATAAAAACCAGGAGCTGTCGTCACGATTAAAGGCAACGACATATGCACTTGACTCGACAACAATCGACCTTTGCATGGAACTCTTTCCTTGGGCTAAATTTCGGAAAACAAAATCTGCGGTAAAGATGCATACGCTCTTAGACCTAAGGGGGAATATCCCAAGTTTTATAGGTATTTCAGACGGAAAAACCCATGATGTAAATTTTCTAGATGATCTTCCGAAGGAGGCCGGATCATTTTACATTATGGACCGTGCTTACAACGATTTTAAAAGGCTGTGTCAATTTGAAGAGAACAAGGCCTACTTTGTCGTAAGAGCAAAATCAAATACGCAGTATCGAAGAAAGTTTTCAAGACCGAACAAAAACAAAATACTAGGTGTAAGAAGCGACCAAACTATCGTGCTCACAGGCACAAAAACAAGCAAGGATTATCCACACGATCTCCGGCGAATATATTTTTACGACAAAGAGAACGAACGAAAACTCGTCTTCTTGACGAACAATTTTAATCTCGCACCGATCACGATTTCAAGGCTCTACAAATCTAGATGGCAAGTCGAATTATTCTTTAAATGGATCAAGCAACATCTCCGCATAAAGTCATTTTATGGGACCTCGGAAAACGCTGTAAAGACTCAAATTTGGATTGCCATTTCAAGCTATTTACTAGTAGCGATCGCTAAACAGCGGCTCAATATTGCTGACCGGAGTATGTACGAAATTCTCCAAATTTTGGACATTCTGATTTTTGAGAAAAAGCCTATAATTGAAGCCTTTTCGTACTCAAACAGTGATGAATCTGAACAGATTTCTGGGGAAGGCACCTATAACCAGCCGTCTTTATTCAATAGTTAACCGGACACTAGTGAGTTTAGAGATTTCAGCGACTTCCTCTTGATCGCGACTTTTAATCAGACCAACAGCCAACATTCCATTTTTCATTTGGGCAGAATTTTCAAAATAATATCCTTCATAAATAGCGAGCATACCAATCCGGAATTTTTTCTCGAACGTATGAGCAAATGAACATGGGTTCCAAGATAACATCCCTTCGTGTTCTCCAAAATTCTTTAGTCTTAAATCAAGAAAACACCCTTTATTAGAAAAAAACTGGCTAAAATAAATATCTAAAATTTGCCCGGCAAATCTTTTATCAACCTCAGAAAAGCTTTTTAAATCTGTTTGTTTTTTTTCTAGATTAATGTTTTCCGAAAGAAAACGGCGGTTGTAGGCCGATAAATCCTCCAAATAATCATTTTCAAGCGCGTGTTTTGAAAGAGACACAAATTGCGCCACAGCACTTTTCCAATTAATGACTCGAAATGCTGCTGGCGAAATATAGTCGAGAAGCGGTCGATATTCCTTTGGCACAAGATTTCTAATCACTGTTTTCCCCAAGAACTCTGCCAAACCTTTCCATAACAAGTCGGTGTATGAAAGCTTGCGTGAATCTATAGACTAACCAGGGGAGGGCTGGTCGAAAATTATGCAACGCGACAATGAGAAACTTTCTGTTATGGCTTTCTCTGAATTCAAACCTGCCCTGATTCCCATCCGCTACGAGTAGCCCACCTCCGACTCTAAAGAGCTGCCTGTTAGGCTTACTAATAGTGAGGTCTTTATTTAATGTGAGAAGTATAAGCCCAAAAAAACGCATTCGATATTCACATCCAACGCCTGTCTTGATAACCCTTAAGAATGGCTTTATGTAGAATGGTAGCCAACAAACATAACGATCTGCTACCCACAAAGCATCTTTACCTATCGGCAAAGGAATTCTTTGCACTGATCGAACCTCGCTTAATTCTCTAACTGAACTTAGAAGGCGGGGCACCCTAAACACAAACGGTAGCTCTAATGTTTTTTTAATCGCTTCGACCAAACCAGACAATCGCACTCCCCAACTAGAAGGGATCGCACGACTGGGATCCTTTAGCATTTCGTGACGTACGCTATCGATCAAAGGATAAACTAAAGATTTAGGTGCGCCCGACACAAGCCGCACCCACAGCTTGCTTAGATGAGGTGAAACATAGGGCACATCGATAAATTTGGGAGTTTTTTCAAAAATTCTTGCTGTCTCAATGACGATGTCTTTATAGGAAACTGACTCATCCATGCCAGCATCGATAACTCTATCAGACGTCGCTGGGTGCGCTAAACTAGCCCCAATTAAAGAAACCAAGTCTCCAACATATATTGGATTCGATAATGTTCGCATCCACTGGGGAAGGACCATTATTGGTAGCCTTTCCGCTAATCGAACGATAATACTAAAAGAAGAAGCTTTGTGCCCAATAACAAGACCACATCGAAAAACCGTGAGCGGAATATTGTGACTCCGTAGTACCTCCTCCACTTCCAATCTGCTTTGAAGATGAGGAGACAATACTTTTCTTTCAGGGATCATCCCTCCAACGTAGGCGATTTGCTTGATGCCATTGATTACAGCGGCCCGTCCAAAGTTGTCTGCCAAAATGAAGTCAAAATCTCGAAAATGGCCTTGGGACAACCGAGAACTCGGTGCCATTGAATGCACAAGATATATAGCTACATCGCAATCAACGAGTGCCTCTGAAACCTCTTTGAGTGAGTATAAATCCGCGGTAACACATAGCACTCGCTTATCATCAGCCTCTCGAGGTGACCGCGATATCGCGATGATTTCATGATCGGTATTTTCAAGGAAATGCTGAATCAAATGCTGACCGATGAACCCAAAGGCTCCTGCAATTGCGACTTTCACTTTAACTTTTCCTCGAATAAATTTCCCATAAATTTCCTTTGTACCTACTTACATTTCTCTGCAATTTGGGAGGGAAAATATTTAGATAATTTGTTTAGTGCATTCACTGAAAATCCGCGGCTATGCGCATATTGAACCTTCCCATCGCCGCCAACGACAACGACTCGTGCGTTCAAAGGTTCCTCATTACCTAGGAAGTTTATTATTTTGTCGGCATCACTATATACTGTGACAACGACCTTCCATAGGTCCTCAGGGATTCCCGAACGCATACCTTCGTCGATTTTTCCAGCAATCAAACGAGGAACCCACCCTTGGATTGTGGGGACTTCAAAGACGTTAATTTTGTATCTCTTTTGATCGATGCCAATAAGCCAACGGTCGATGTCAAATTGGGTTTCCTGTTTATACCCGATTAACAATAAAACCTTCTTTCCTTTTACGTCATTGGGGAAAGACCAGACTTTTCCATCTAACGCGTTTCCTTTAACTCCGGGAAACAATCGACCAACAGGGTTTTTGTTGGGGACGGTAGTGGCACAACCGCAAAGGCTAGCGAGAAGGGCAAGTAATAGTATTTTGTTCATAATTAAAATCCTCTATATGCTCGACCTTAATGCGAGTTCTTTTGGATGCGGGCTTAGATAGGACTGGTCCATGAGATAGTCGATTTTGAGCACCCTGGCATAATGTTTAATCAGTGTAATTGGCACAATTACAGGAACAATTCCCTTTCGAAAGTCTTCTACACTTACCAAGATCTCTTTCCTGGTATTTGAATCGAGTTCTTTTTTGAAAAATCCAATCATGTGTTCCATCACATTTACGTGTTTTGCTGCAGTTGCTCGCTTTTTTAAAGCAGCCATAAATAAATTTTCATACTCTTCTACCACCGATTTAATTGGATGTTTCTTCGCCCCCGCAACCAGCGGACCCAACTGCCGATAGGTCGTGTTACAATGGCTCAAAATAGTAAATTTATAGCTCGAATGAAATTTCACAAGTTTGCCGACGGTTGGCCTAGGGAAAAGACTTGATTGGAAGGAATAATACGCGAAAACTTGATTGATCCAGTTCTCTCGAAGTACTGGATCGCAAAGTCGCCCTTCATCTTCAACTGGGAGATTCGGCCAGTCTCCAATAAGTCTTTTAGCATATAAGCCAATTCCGTTTGTAGCTGGTCGAATTGCGTGCCCTTTATAAATTTTTATTCCCCCTTTACCACAAGAAGGTGATCGGCTTTTCAATACATAACCGTAGATAGTCTCACCTTTCAATTTTTTTACGCGTTTTTCTGCAAATTCAGCCATCTCGTCTGTTAGATCTTTTCCTGTCGCTGGTTGTATTAATCTCACATCTTTATCAATTTTTTGAAATCTTAGTGTTGGACGAGGAGTTCCTAAACCTAATTCTACTTCGGGGCAAACAGGCACCCAGTGGAAGTAATTGCTGAGAGTATCCGTGATATATCTATCGCGTTTATTTCCTCCATCGAATCGAACATTTTGCCCTACTAAGCAGGAGGATATCCCGATTCGAATTTTTTCTACATTCTCTACCATGATTAAACCTCGATCATCCAAAACCAATGGAATCATTAACTGCAATGCCGATCACGTCGATTCTGCAGGTCCTTCGCAATTATTTCACCTGTATTTGCTGAATGACTATATTGATTGAGATATTTGTTGACCTCAAAAAACTCTACATCAGCTTCAATTCTCTTAAATATTTTCGGAACCCTATCGCCTGGGGCAAAAACGTGGTGAAGTCCTTTGCTGTAGACAACAACCATGTTCTTGCCCTCATATTTTTGCAGCAATTCGTAAACCCCTGTCTTTACGACCATGGGATTTCCGTGCTTATCCAGACCATTCTTTCGTTTCATTTGACCTTCTGGCATAAATATACAGATGTCGTCCTGATCGATTTCTTTTAAAAAGTTGTTCCAAGACTCATCTCGTTTTCTAGATAAGCCTATTGTTTTGGGGGCCAGTCTCGAAAAGATAAAACCAGCAATGGGTTTATTAAGAGTAATATCCGCCACAGGCATCACCAGCCTGCGAGACAATTCCCATAAAAATCGATATGGCAATGCTACACCGTAGACAAATTCAAATAAGCTAGTATGGTTTAGCACCAATATTAATGATACTTGACTCCAATCTTCGGGCTCTTTCGACAACCAATTCAACTTGGATGGATAAATGAGGTAACCGATGGTCTTTAACAACGCCAAGAATGAATACCTCACATAGTTCATCCTATTTTTTTCCTTTGATCAATTCATCATATTCGTAGTGGATCGTCACATCTTGCCGGTCACCGTTATCGTCAAGTATGTTGGAGACTCCCTTATACTCCACCAATTTTTTTAACTGCTTGTCATAAGTCAGACGAAGTTTCGGAGCAAAAAAACCTAGCAGCCAATTCGACAGCTCTAGATTCGCAACGATTTGTTTCCCGGTTGAGTTGGATTGTTTGACTTTGAAACTATAAAAATCCAATTCACTGGGAAGTACGAGATTTAGTGCAATGTCTTGTTTCTCTAAAAGGTTCAGATTCTCAATTAAATAGTAATGCCAACCTTGGCATGAAAATATTGATTTTCCGTCACTTAGTTCATCAGCTTTTTCTTCTTGATTTGGTTTTTTGAAATAGACAACGTATTTGCCATTTGAGAAACGCAATCCTTCCCGATAACCCGTCCTCAAGTCTCTAAATTCATAGGTTGGCATCGCCAAACTTCTGGAATAATCCGACGTCAAGATGCCTATTTTGTTTTTTCGAAGAGAATCGAAATAAAGAGTTTCAGAATTTTTCAAGACATCATTCAATGACGTAATCGAGTGTCTTTCCGTATAAATGATATTACCGGCATCATTTTTCGCTACTCCCCAATGCACATTCGGTTTGGACTGCGCATTAGCCTGTGAAGAAATCAGCAAAATAGTCAATAAAATACCGCCAATATTATAATTCACACTGTGCTCCTTCATTTCTGACCCGATCTGCGCGGCGATTCCAGAGAGGCCTAGTAACTACATTGAACCAAATTAAAAAGCCCACTGTGAAATACGCCTGACTGCTCAATCCAACCTGAGCATCAATCTGATCGGAAAATACAAATCTTTTGATTAAGTACGCTGCATTGAAATAGATTGAAAAACAGATGGTCATCATAAGAACATGCCTTTGATTCAGAACATCCTTGGGCCGTAATTTCAAATTAAGAAAAGGAAACCAAACGAAATTCGTATCAGAAGCCCGGTTGTGCCAATGCTCAATAATATTTAATAGCCTTCTAGTCGCCATGAGCCATCTCTTTTATCCATGTGATCAAAGACCCAAGTACAGGGATCCTTTCATAAATCATCGCTCCCAAATCAAAATAATCTCGATGATAAATTACTTTTCCATCTTCATATTTAAGAACCGAAACACCATCCAACACGATAGGTTCGCCACCGCCTACTTTTTTGTGCTTTAGGTGCATTTGCCAAACAAATACTCTCTGGTTATTTTTTTCGAATTCATTTATTGCATCGAACCGAATCGAAATAACATTTTCATACATATTTTTGTAGTATTTGACCATTTCCTCGATACCGTTAATCTCTCCTAGGGGGTCAATAAACTTGATGTCATTGCTATAAAATTCATTACAAACAGTTTCCATATTCTCATAGTTTGCCTTGTTGAAAAATTCGGCAATAGACATTGCCCTCTGATCGGCCATTGCCACATCCATTATCATGGCAAGATAAATTGCTAAAATAATTCTCATGAAGAGCTCCTTTGCGGCCATAATCGAGGAAAAAATGCCGGTGTATTCTCTATGTAATTTTTGTATCCAGGCTTTGAATTCTTCAAATCCTTTTCAAGTAGCGAGACTCCAGAAACATACCGCAAGAAGATTGTCATTGTTGCCGGTCCGATAAAGCTGACCCAACCGAAGTTGACGCCGGTCGCAAAAAAGTAGAATCCCCACCATAGGCAAGCGTCTCCAAAATAATTTGGATGTCTTGTTAACGCCCAAAACCCAGTAGTGAGCAATTTGCCCTTGTTTTCTGGTTTAGATTTAAACCTTTTCAACTGCCAATCGGAACCAGCTTCGAATGCGAACCCTATAGTCCATAGAATAAGACCTAAAGCATCAGACCAAATAAAATATTCAGGAGAAGTCGCAGAAAAAACTGCATAAAGCGGTGCCGATATTAATAGTGCAAGGGTGCCCTGCAACAAAAATACGCTAAAAAAGCTGTACCACCAAAATGATGCGCCATGCTCATCTCGCATTCTGCGGTAACGAATATCTTCGGAGTGACCACGATTCCGAAGATGAATATGCAATGAAAGCCGTACACCCCAAAGAGTAACTAAGACTAGGATTAAAATTGTTCGCCAATTTATTTCATCGAACACGATGAAATATGCAAATGAAAGGAAAACAAACAGGAGGCCCCAGAAGCGATCTACTATACTTGCATCCTTTTTCCATAAACTAATTAACCACATTCCCGCGATAACTAGGAGGTGTGAAATTAATATGTTTGATGTAACTGTCAATCTAATGGCCTCTGACTAATTCGCTATTTCAGCTTTAAAATAAAATCCTGCGACATAACGGGCATCTGGACTTTCTTCTTCAACTTCTGACAGACTAAAATGCAGGTCTTCATCTGAACTACTACCATCTGTTACTACAAAGACATCTCCATAATACAATGCCTTATTGGTGCCTCTACTATAGGTTCCACGATATACAGCTCTTTCACTTTCTTGACGGCCTGGGAACTCGTCGAAAATGACATAGAAAATGGTGCGACCATTTTGTGTTCTTGAAAAAAAACGTTCTGCAACAATCTCATTTTGATTGCCTCTAAGGATGACTTCACCCTGACCTCGAGCAGGTACTTGAAGGGTGACATTACGGGTAGCAATTTCCCCAGATGGCATTTTGTAAAATATTTTACCGGGTGCTTCGATGGATTGAGCAAACACAGGACACGAAAAACCAATTGTAAGTAGAACCAATGCTAAAATTTTCATTTTTAATTCCTCCATTAGATATTAGATTAATTAACAATTTTCAGACTTTCTGAGGCACGGACAATCTCAGATGGATCGTATAGATGCGTAAATTCGATTCTATTCAATAGGTCGTCGAAAAGATCATCAGATATCCGGGGCGTTCGACTTAATATCCACAACGAATTTCTATTTGGATCGCCTACAACCGCATATTGGTAATCTTCATCTAATTCGATAATCCAGTAATCACCTTTAAACGGCCAAAAAAATTGGACTTTGAGTTTTGCATTTGTTTCATTGTCGACGACCCAGGCCTTGCCTCTAGCACGCTTCGTGCGTCCATCTACTTCACAAGTATTAATGACTCTGATTCTGTTCCTCCTCATCTTTGAGTATTCAGCACTCGAATTGACGCAGCCTTCTTGAAAACTCTGTGGAATCGATGCTACCTCGTACCATTTACCCAGATAGCGTTCGAGATCCACGTAATCTACAACCTCTAACGGATGTAGGTCAGTTTGCGCTTGTGACTTGGTTGAAGAAAATCCAGCCAAAGCACAGGCGAACAATAAGTACACTGAACGGATACTACTTTTCATCGTGATCCTCCTTTTTTGAAAAAATGTCTGAAACTTTCTTTCTTCGATACTGAAATATTTTTTCAATATCATTTTTAACGAATGTATTTGCAAATAACCCACCAATTGCACCTAAAGGGATCTTATATTTTACAAAGTCCTGGATGAGCGTCCCTTCTCCGAGTTCCATGAATCGATGGGTATGATTCCAAGTTCGATATGGCCCGCTTAGCTGAATATCTTGAAAAGAATTTTCTGGATCATAATTGATAATTTTCGATCGCCATTTTACCGGCAAACCATGTATTTTAAGCCTATAACTGATCAGGCTATTTTCTTCGATGCTTGCTGTCGACATGCTGTCAACTCTAAATTTCAGGAACGCAGGGGTTAGTTTTTCTAAGTTTTTTTCTGAAGAAAAAAAGTCCCATACTTGGTGTGTACTAGCTGGAATCCATTGTTTATGATCCAAAATAAAGCAATCAGAATTGTCGCTTCCTAAAAGATCTTCAAGGCACTTTTCTAAATTTAGAAACTCGAATTTGAACCCGATCTCTACCAAATTTTGGGGAATAACGTTTTGACTCATCAGCAAAAGTTGAGATTTTTCACCGAGGACTAACTTGAAAATTTGAGATGGAATTTTTAACCACCTAGGTCCACCAAACTTTGAAACAAAAAATTCGTGTAACTTTTCATAAGAAACCGGATTAGGAGCTGTAAGGTTATAGATGCCCGTGACTTCTTTATTTTCCATGGCATGAATGACAAAACGGCAAACATCTTTGACATGAATCCAACTTAAAAAATGCTTGCCGTTGCCTATTTTGCCACCAAACCCAAGTGCATAAGGATTTAGGATTTCAGGCAGTGCCCCACCAGACGTTCCGAGGACGACACCTAGGCGCATGGTGACTAATCTAGTGTTACCTAACGTTTTTAGTTGTTGTTCCCATTGGCTTGCTGTTTCGGCGAGAAAGCCACGGCCCATTGGCGTCGACTCATCGGCGATACTGCTTCCGGTATCACCATAGTAGCCGATAGCAGATGTTTGAATTAAGGTGTCGATTCGGTGATTTTTAGCGGCCTGTACCACGCTACGTGTTGTATTTATTCGGGACTCAACAATCCTGCGTTTCTTTGCCGCTGTCCATCTCCCCGCTGATATTGACTCGCCCGAGAGATTGACGATGGCGTCGACACCTTTAATTGCTGATTCAGGAACGCTACCATCAGATTCCCAGCAAAACTGGGTTGCTGGGTAAGACAGGCATCCGTCTTCTTTTATCTCTCTAGTTAAAAGATTTATTTGGTAACCCGCATTAACTAGTTCGATACCAATTTCATTTCCTAAGAATCCGCTGCCGCCAATAAGTAAAATTTTCGAGTTAAGCTTCATTTTGTATACCTTCCTCTGAACTCAACCAATCATACAAAGATTGACATCGAGCAATTGAATGTACACCTTTGATGTCGGCCGGCGCACCGGCTCCCCCTAGTACTAGTTCAATATTTAGTGGAAGATTCTTCCGTAGGTATTTGATTTTTTTAATGGCTTGATTTGGATTGTATTGCTGTGAAACACTTAGGCAAATGACCGAACTTCGACTACTTATTGCTGCTGAAATAATTTCGTTGTCCGGCATAGATGTACCTAGGTAAACAACCTTTGTTCCGGCTGCTACTGACGCTATTGCGCAAAAATGTAAGCCGAACGAATGCTCTTCGCCCTCAAGGGAAGACAGAAGCAACTTGCGAGCACCACTGAGTCCGTTTGCCGAGCTCCATTTTTCGAACAAAAATTTCTCTAGAATGCCAGAGATAAAGTGTTCTTTGGCGATGGATATGTTTCCTTCAGCCCATCCCTTACCCACGTGGTACAAGAGATTTGCAGCTCGTTCAGATATAAAACCGAGCGGCCCCAGCGCCTTCCACTCAGACTCGAAGAATTTATTAATGCCTTTGTCATCCCAAGAGTTTGCATTTTTTAAAATTTTTTCGATTGCGAAACATGTTGCGGACTCTGAATGATTCAAACCAGAGTATTTCTTGGAAAGGGATTTCAATTCTTTGTCAGACAATTGAAGTGCATCTGACGCTTTTTCACCAGCATCAGTAACTGCCTTGACAAGTTTCAGTCGTGCTATTTCTTTGGCAGAATATCGTCTGTGACCACTTGGTAGTTTTACAGATTCTGGAAGTCCATAACGCCTTTCCCACATACGTAGATTGAACACGCTAATGCCAGTGACTCTAGCAACGTCTCCGATGCTAAATAGGTCGTTTGCATTGTTATTACTGGCCTTTACCATTCATTCTCCGGTAAGGAATACGGCGTTCCTATACATTATCGACATTATTATATAAATAATTAGATTTGTATAGATATTTTTTTATAAAATTTATACAAATACGCGCAAGTAGCGCTATATCGTTGATATTTATGTTTATTTTTCCGAGTGAACTCGTAAACCCTCAATTGTAATTTGTACTGATTTTGTGAATTGAAAGCTCTTAGGGGGTGGTTGCCTTCTTTCAAGGGGTTTAGAAGTGAGTCCGCCCCATTTCGCTGCTCGTGGCTTGGGGTGAAACAGAGTCACTCCATTTTTTCAATCAATTTTTACCTCCAAGGCATGGCATCTGAAGTGCGTCAGTAATCCGGAATCTAGTCAGGGCATTTTTATTCATTTCTGCGATGGATCAAAAGATCGGGCTTTTTTCGTTGTCCAATTTTACTTCTCCTTTGTATCAGAATGATGGTTATATGGCGCAGACGAGGATACCCCCAATTGTTCGTCAATTTGTTTGATCGTTAGGTCGCGGTACCTGAAAGCAGGGGGCATCATACGGTCCGCATAACACCATTTAGTATTACCTCATTCAGACTGATACTTAGTCTCAAGACTCAAGTGAGACTGAGACTCCCAATGAGACTCCCTATTTGATAACTCTCTAAAAAAACTCAACATTCAAAATTAAAAAGTTGGCACAACTCTTGACATAAGAGGGTGTGTATCGCAGTAATTTTTGCTGCAAAAAAGGAGGAATCACAATGTACAGCTACGAACATTTCAACCTATGCAACAGATGTCTAGAAACAATTTCACCGTTTGGTTGCTGCGTATATTGCAACTACGCAGAAGAAGACAGCGCAATCCGACGCCAAGTAAAAACCGAGAGTCCAGAGCTTCTGCGTATCCGCGCTGAAGTAGATCACGAAATGAAAATTTTGGAAGCAATTCTTTAGCGAATGAAAAGAGGAAACATGATCCCGAGCACCTATGAAATGATTTATCGAATGCGGCATTTTGAAGAAGAAATGAATCGGAAAGCAAAACATCATCACCATCTATCGAACAGTAACGATCGTAGTAATTCGCAGATCAAAAGTGAAGATGGGGGCAAGATTCATCGTCCAAAGCCCCTTTTTATGCGGCATCTAAGCCAATGGATAGCGAAAATATTTTAATTTTGTGAAATGGAGCAGTCATGGACACGACATATGAGCAGTTGAAGCAGGAGTTCTACAGACTATTAGGGGCGATCTCCGTCGAAGAGTTGATTCTGAATATAGAAATTTCAGAAATTGCCGCAACCTTAGAAAAAAAACTGATTAGCGCATCAAAACTGTAATTAGGGGGCAAAATGAGTCTAGCTACAAATACAATCCTGCAAATGTCGGACAAGCACGTTATCGCAGAGGCTTCACGACGCCTGGCCAATATTTACCGCAAGGATACGGGGCAAAAATTTATGTATGGATTTTTCAAGCTTCTATTTCACGATGGCCGGCTAACAAAGGTCGAGGAGTGGAGTCGATGCAACAGGTTTCAGGAATTAGCGGCAAACAATCTAACAGAAAGCGTGTGAGGAAATAATGAAACAATCAATTCCATTTGAATTCAGAAAACTATGGCAGGCAATTACAGACATCGAAAAAGAAACGAATAAAAATCTTGTAAGAAAAATGGAACGCATTGAGGAGATGCTTCAATACGTTGATTTCGAGAAAATTAGTGGCAATCTGTCAGAAAGAAAGGTGAATGTGTGAACAGTATTGCGAAGCAACAAGACATTCCGCTGCTGATGGCGCTGGTGATTCTCGCATTAGTGCTAGGGAGCGTGTTTATTCTGGGAGACTTGAATCGAATCGATCAACTCTATGTAGCTGTTAATTCCCTGTGGATAAATAACGGGGCAATAATGTCGGCCAGCTTCATCCTTGCTCTCTCTAATTTCATATTCTCTGCAATATTGCTTCGCAATCTTGTTGGTAAACACCGGCAGGGAAGCAGACTTAAGGCCTTGATAAACTCAAAAGATAAAGCGATGTCATCAAAGTTAAGAAACTTTGCTACATCTGTGGGATTCTCCGCCACAGCTTTCTATATAATGAGAGAGTTCGGCGGTGCTGGGAAAGAGTTTATCGGTTTATATGATGCCGCCTTTTTCAATTATTTGGTCTCAATTGGAATCGATATCAATGTCTCCGTGTCGTTTGGCTTGACTCTACATTGCCTGCCATTCTTTGCTCGTTTTTTCAGCTCAGTATCTGGTCCAAATAAAATTCTCAGGTCATATCCCGAATGCCAAAACCAACTTGTTTTGGGAACCAGCGGCGAGGAATCTGGAACGCCAGAGTGGGAACTAATTGGTGAAAGAGGCCTATGCGGCAATATTTTGGTGACAGGGAGTATCGGTACCGGCAAGACACAGGGCACGATGCTCACCTATTTGGACCAGTTGCTTAAAAACTTTAACCCGTCGCCATCTGTATTAGCCATTGATCCTAAAAGATCCTTTATAAGAAAACTTGAACGAATCGCTGTCGAAGCCGGCTTAGAAGACAAAATCTTAACGGTAAGCCTTTCAAACGATATGACTTTCAATCCGATTTACTTTGAAAAGCCCCTTAAGGCAGGAAGGTTTCTAATTGCGGCTCATATGATAAGGACCGCTGCCGTGAATGCTCTTGGTAGCGGTGGAGACAATATATTTTGGCAGCAATCGGCATTTAATTTAATAAAAAATTGCGTGGTCTACTGCGCCTCTCAACACGAGTATTACACCCTTCAAGATATCTACAAAGCGATGCTGAAGGCGTGTGAATCAGATACTTCAGAGGACGCTAATGTGTGTTCAGATATGCACGTGAGTCTTGAGAAAGGAACATTTGATACCGAAGAAACCGCCAATATCAAAATGTCGATTGACTATTTCCGTGGTGAATATTGCAAGTTAGACCCTAAACTTAAGACTGGTGTATTGGCTACAGCCACAAGTTTCCTGAATCAATTTCAAGAACACCGAGCGGCGGAAACTTTTTGCCCGCGAAAAGAAGACTTGAAACTCCTTACGATGAACGATGTTGTCGATAAGGGACTTATTCTACTGCTTGATATTGAAAACAAAGCACTCGCTAGATCAATGGGAACATTTTTTAAGCAACATTATCAAGAAAGCGTTCTGGATCGCATCAGCAATCCAAACCGAAGTAAGGAAAGGTTGGCAATTACTGCCATCGATGAATACCCGGATGTTGTATCTGTTGGCGACAAAATGAGTGAAGGCGATGAGAGCTTTCTGGCGAAAGGAAGAGAAGGGAATTCACTAACAATAGCCGCAACACAGAGCTTGCGCTCCTTGGAAGATAAAATTGGCCGAGGAAGTGCCACTGATACGCTTATTCAGAATTTTAGGACAACCATAGTCTGTCATTCAAGTGATCTGAAAACGATCAATTGGGTGAAAGAACTTTATGGTCGAGAAGAAAAAACTAGAAAGAGCCATACTTTTTCAGAACTTTCACAAAAAGCAAGCCGCAACTACCTAGAGGGGGGCATAAAGCATGAAGGTGCTAACGTTACTGAATCCGTTAGTGAAGCCCAAGTCTTAGATTATTCGGTTACGGGTAAAGAGTTATCTCGTCTTAGAACATTTGAATCAGTTGCTCAAATATTTGATGGAACGAACACAGTATTCAAAAAGCTCTACCTCAAGCCATATTTTCTTAAAGGGAAAATTAAAAATTGGAGCCATAGCAAGGTACTTAAATCTTTGACGGCAGTAATGGTAATCATCCTAGGATTGTCGCCGGGGAAGAGCCAAGCGCTTCCCAATGTATGCACTGTCGTAAAAACTCCGGCATTTAATTCTTGTATGGGTCTTAAAGTCGGCGGATGTACCTGTGGCTACCCGCCCCACCCGTGCGCCAGCTTTAGTTACTACATACCAGTGACTTTCGTGGAGGTTATGCCAGATAAAAAATCTACTTTCTTTTCCGCTTTACCTGGAGCTGCAAGCCAAATGTCATCAACTTCCTTGGGCCTGCCATTCGGCGCTGAAGGTGACTTCGATACTCAAAGCTTCCAAAGTCATTCGTTGCCAGTGCCATTCTCATCGTATGTTCTGGGACAACTCGCCTGCAATGGCACCAGACCAGAATTAACTTGTTTCGATGCGATGAGTGAACACATTGACTGGCACTGGCGCACCGGAAAAGGAGATTTGCTTCAGCCAAAATTTCTAGCTTGGCAAGCAGCTCCTAAAGCATGCCTGATAAAGGGGGCGGTAGAAGGTCTGGCTGGTGGGGAACACAAAATGAGCAGTGGAGGCAATTCAAGCTGTAGCTTCCCAATCCCCACCAGCCCTATGCTACCAATATCATCGCGATCCGCCTGCAATGGTTGGGGAACCTTTTTTCCTCGATACGGAAGTTACACGGGGGGTAGCCAAACAGCTGGAGCGCTAATGATTGCTTCTAGGTTGAGGAGCCTTGGAAGCGATGTTTGGCAGTCGGTTCCCACTAACTCAGACGAAAAATTCCAAATGATCTATCCACAATCAAGCACATGCTTTCGAGAGGGGGAAAATGTTGGATTCCTAGAAACTATGTATCAGGTTAGAGAGGAGAGACGCCTTCTCAATGGTAAACCCAAAGGCTATCTTTTTGTCATATGGAAACGAGTAAGCTGCTGCAAAGAATACAGTTCTGTTGCTTCTACATACGCCGTAATCGGAGCCCTCAATGCCGTCTGTGCTGGATTGGGGGACAAATGAAGTTTGGTGAATATTTAGTCAAGGCTAATCTAATATCTGAAGAGAATGTTAATCAAGCTTTAAGAGTTCAGAAATACATTAAAAAGCCTCTTGGCAGAATCCTACGGGACCAGGGGTTATTAGATGATCACGCATTAAATGGATCTCTACTGAAATTTTCTGGTGGCAATAAAAAAATAGCGAGTGATGAATTGATCAGAGAAATAAATCAAGGTCGAAAGAGTCCAGAAGTTGCGATTATACTTGATGCCAAGAGATACCTTCAAATTTCTCTGGAGGGGCAATGGGTAAGGGTTTTAGCTACCAATTTTGATGACCAGGTCGCGGAAACCATTTTTGACAAACTCAATCTACAGATTGAGTTTGTAATTGTGACTCACGAAATTTTCGAGTTTATCGCCGCACTTGACAATACTCCTTCCGAAGGTCTGCCGAAGGGTGGGCAAGCGTCTATTTTGAACGAACTATCAGATGATGAGAAATTGATTGAGCATGATGCCTATACATCCCTTTTTAGAGACTGCATCAATGCTTCAAGGTTAAAAAGTGCCAGCGATATTCATATTGAACCTGATGAGGACGGAATTCACATCAGGTTCCGAGTATTCGGAGACTTAAGTACGTGGAAAAGGCTTGGCAATACTCACAAGAGACCATTTGTTAATGCGGTCAAGCGACTAAGTAACTTGCAAATCGGTCTGACTGGTGTTCCTCAAGATGGCCGGATAACTCTCAAGAATAGCAATTTAGATATTAGAGTCAGCTGCCTGCCAACGGTTGAGGGTGAAAAAATTGTTTTAAGACTACTGGATAAAAATAGCAGCTTTTTGCTGAGTGACCGTGGATTTTGTGACGAAGTAGTGTCTGCCTATCGAGACGCCATTGGTGTATCAAACGGCTTAATTTTGCTATCTGGCGCGACTTCAAGTGGAAAAACCACAACTCTTTATTCTTTACTTAACAGCATTGATAAGGAGAACAAAAATATTGTTACTGTCGAAGATCCAGTCGAATTTACCTTTAAGGGCATTCACCAAGTATCAGTATCGAAAAAAATTGGGTTCGATAAGGCACTACGCGCAATTTTACGCCAAGACCCTGATGTAATTCTCGTCGGCGAGGTCAGGGATAAGGAAACCGCTGATTTGTGTTTTCAAGCTGCTGCCACGGGACACTTGGTCCTGTCGAGTATTCATGCAAATGGGGCCGCTGAAATTGTTGGTCGGCTAGAAAACTTAGGCATGGATCGCCAAACAGTTCGAGAAAATCTTAGATATGTGTTTTCTCAAAAACTTATCAAGGAAATATGTAGCAATTGTTCGCTTTCATCTGCAAACAGCATGAAAAAAGTAGGTCAAGGTTGTTGTAAATGCCAGAATGGCTACACGGGAAGAACGCCGATTGTGGAATTCATGAATGAAAATCACATCAAGAGATTTATTGATGATCCTAAGAACCTACATTACGGTCTCTCGTTCAGCGAGGCATTAAATCGCAAGGCATATGCTGGAGTCATAGATGCTAGGTGGAGCACCACCCCGATCGAAAGGCAGGCAAATTGAACAAAATAATTATATTATTGACTCTGATCTATTCAACATCGCTGTTGGCAGAAGATTTCCAGTATTTTAGCGATTCAATTGACTATTGGAGTGAAGGGGAAATCGAAAAAGCAGCAACTCCATCCAAAGAACCTCTACCGAAAGCACAGGGCTTCAATTGGAAGAAATATAAAGACCCAAAAAACAAAGAATTTTTTAAAGAAGGAAACTATGTACCACCAGAACCTTTTATGGAACTTGTGCGCGACCCATCAGATTCGAACATAAAAAATTGGTTTCAGTACATAGAGATGAAAAATAAATTGGCAATGCGACTTCAAAAAAGGCTACGAGACTATACTGATAGAAACTCCGTAAAGCTTGACTCTGAAGAAAAAGAAAGCCTGAGCAAGGTTGTAGCCAACATTAGACCCGGACACTCGAATGCCAAAAGGTATCGGTTCAGACTATACGTTGACTCAAAGTGTCCACATTGTAAAAACATGCTCAAAACCGCCCAACAGTTGCAGAGTGATGGCTACTTTATCGAGGTAAAGCAAGTTGATAAAGATTTCGCTGCGCTCAAAGGCCTGCCAATCGTGGTGAAGCCTGCATCTAAAGATGAATTGAAGAAGCATAAAATTAATAGCGTGCCAATACTCTTGGTGGGTGACATGCAAAAGAAAGCCGTTTTCAGAGTCAGTG
>Ga0222674_1000159_pt1 | contig 34433 bp, 29 predicted proteins | sample AntAcemetagen866_FD_179804 | JGI IMG/M metagenome (GOLD analysis project Ga0222674, IMG submission 179804) | Saline water microbial communities from Ace Lake, Antarctica - #866 | ecosystem: Environmental > Aquatic > Non-marine Saline and Alkaline > Saline | place: Antarctica: Ace Lake...
GCCAGAGCTAGTAGCTAGGTAGAAAAGACAATGCTGCGTTACCGATTGAACTAACGGTCGCTGTGGTTCCGCTGAGCTCAGCGGTTGAGGTGAATTCTTTTCCTAAGCTATTTGTGTAGGCTATTTTAAGTTTAGTGGCATATGATTCTGCTTCAGTCGACTCAAATTTAATAATAATATCGCAGGTTCCGGCTGGTGCTACAGACCCCACTACCAGTGGACAGGTTGTTGATACTAAGCTGAACGAAGTTTCTTCCATGGTAATAGCGGTGATGGTCACCGAACTAGGTATATTGTTTGTAAGGGTAAAGCTTTGTACTTTAGAGGTTAGACCAGCGACGACCGTACCGAAGTTAAAGGATTCCGGAGATATTGCTAACGTCTCAGTTTCATCTAGTTCTTGAAGCGCCGAATCGGTGCCGCCAAACTTTCCTTCTAATTCAGAAATTTCACCTTTTTCCTCGCAACCAAAAATAGCTCCAACCAGCAGCAACGGAAGTGCTTTGCTTATCGCTAATTTTGGTAATGCTACTTTCACGGCTTTTCTCCCTAATACTTACATCGGGAACAAGTTTAAACCCCTTAACCTTAGACGGATAGTTCTGTTATTACTGGTAGTTAAGGGCTACATTAACCAGTAAGAAATCCCAAGCATAGTCTGAATATTGGTTACTGTAGTGGGTTGATTGCTCAGTTTGTCGTAATGAACCTCTACATTCCCCCCAATCCTCGTTCCCAGTGAAAAATGATACGATAATGAGGTTCCAAAACCTACAAATGAGATAATAGAGCTGCCTGCATTTATAGAGAACTGTGCAATATGCAGCCCTGCCTGTAGGCCTCTAGGTGCAAAACTATTCTGCTTAATAATATTCTGGTTATTATACTTTAGGTTTTTATCATATCTTTCATGAAACCCCCATAGTGAGTATTTTGCTCCAAACTTAAAACCGGTATAGATTGATGAGTAGTTTGACTTACGTGAAACGGACTCCTGAAAATATGCGACTAATGACACCTTTTTTGTAATCGAGTGATCGATATTGAGGGAAATTCCTGGCCCAGAGAACTTGAGTTCATCGACGGAAGTTTGGTATGCATAGGGAGAGAGTCCGATAGAAGTTTGATGGCTTTCTTTTTTTTCCGTAACTACTGAAGAGGGGTTTTGCGCGTGCGCTACACCAGTAAATGTATAGTAACTTAACAAGCCTATTAGAATAATTTTATGCTGCTTCATTATGGTGTTCCTCACCATCAGAATCGATTTGAGAGTCTCTTTCTAACTCTAAAAGTGACATTTGGAATAATTTATTAAAAGTAACCGAGTCACGAGATTGAGTGGTGTTTTCACAGTATGATTTGAGGTTGTCCCTCTTTCCTTCGCTGAGTTTATCTTCGAGGTGTGTTAATACTGATTCAGGCCCTATCCAGGCGTTAGCTAACTCTTTCGCGGAGAAGTTATCTAAAATTTTGATCACCTTTTCATCTTGTAGTCTGATTAACCAACCGAGTGATCTAATTCGTCTCGCAAGGTTGATGTCAAATGGGTCGCGATCTAGTAGAGCTTGCTCATCTTCGATACTACGAATTCTGAACTCCTGAGACGACTTGAGATTTCTCGGTTCTGATGCAGGGGTTGCGCTGATGGTCTTTAATGCAGTGTCTTGAGAAGCAGGGCTTCCTTCAGTAGGAGTATCTAGCTCAATAAGAATATTAGCTGGTATATCTAGTTTCTCCATTCGTAGGGGGCTAATTCTGTTGAATACGGCATGGTTTTCCAGGGTAATCTTAGTAACGCTTGTGTTGTCTAAAAGATAAAAGGGTAATGGATCTAGATAACTTGGGTGTTGTTCTAAGCCTAGGTCAGTAGGATGTTTGGTTGCTAAATATGAGGTATAAGACTGTAGGAAAGACACCTCTCTGAGTATTTCTTGCTTTATGTTTATAGGGATCTTTTTCCAAATGTAAGCTCCGTATTCGTCGTATTCAGACCAATAGCAGTCAGTGATTAAAGATAAAAAAGAATTTTTCGAATAACCATTATAGTTTGATGAAGATTCTCCTTGGGGGAGTGCGGGGATGTTAGAGTCATTTTGAGCTTTAATATGAGATGATGGAATATCCATGATTTGTTGTGAAGATTCGATTTTTTGCGTTAAGGTTTTCGAGGCTTCCGCTAATGACGTTCGGAGTTTGTTTATACTTCTGATTCCTAAGAACATACCGAGGGTACTGAAGAAAATAAAACTTAAAACCAAGGCTGTAATTGGAATAGCGTAGGTCTGTAGTGTTTTTATTGAAGGTGGCGCTCCTGGTTTGACTGGTGAAGACCCTATGTTTTGGTTTGGTAAGCTTTGAACACTAAAAGTAATGATATTAGGTCTGAGTCCTAACACATCTGCCAATAATTTTTTGATGTTGTCATCGAGTTGGAAGTTAGCGGAAAATACTGTTAAGAAAGCCTTTTCGATTTCTACTAAACTGTCGGAACTACGGACGTTCATGTCTTTTACCACTAGATTTGTTAGTGGTAGCTTAACATCAGTAGTTTTTGGCTCTAGTCTTAAAGAAATAATAGCGTCATTGTCGATTTTAGTGATGAGCGACTGAGCTTTTCTTTCGAGTTGTTGCTCGAGGTCTGCTAACCGAGGTGAGTTTACAGATGAATTCGCTATTGACGTCATAAGGAATAAGGCTGAAGCAACAAGTAAATTTATTTTCATTGAAAGATTCATTGTTGGTTACCTCCTTCCTTTGATTTCGGTGAGCATTTGTTTTGCTATTTTGTGATCTGGTTGTTCTTTGAGAATACCCTCAAGGACTTCGGATGCTCGTGGTTGATCACCTAGTAAAACGTAGCAATTCGCTTTTAGAATTTGTATCGAAGTGATTGGTAATTTTTTTTCTATTTCTGTTAATTTTTCTAGTGCAATGGTAGCTTTTCGCTGTGAAAGCAATGCTTGGACCTCACTAATTTGGTCGATGGCATTTTGTACCTCTTTTTGAATGGCCTTCTGGTAGCTAGGGCCACCCCAGTCTTCTACCTTGGCAAGTGAGGCTGTTAGGTTAGATCGTGCTTCGGAATCGTCAAGAGGATAAACAATCACCGAGATATGACCCTCTTTTTCAATTATTACTGGTTTGGAACCTATTTCTATAACTTCATTGGCTTTTACCGACTTGTCCGGCTGGTCTTCGCTTTTTAAGGTGACGTCTTGGGTGATTTTTAGTTCAGAAGTACCAGGGCTTACACAGGCAGTGGTAATTAGTAATGTAAGTATTAAAAATATATTCACTATAATATCTCCCAATTGTTATATCGGAGCAGTCTTAACTGGCTTTAATGGTTATTTTGTCTAAGCTTTTTTAACGACTTTAACTCTTAGGGCTCATGGTCGGTAAGGGCATGTTTTGTAGGGGCTTTATCTACATTTTTGATTTTTTTCCAAACATTAAGAAATATTATACTTTGTAATTTACGTGGGTTCGCGAGTTTGGAATTAATGAGACAGCAAGAAATGTTCAGAAGAAATGGTCATTGTTAAAGACCTTGATGAATTTATATTATTTGCGGCGCCGCTGGTGATGATGTTTTCTGACGGAAAACCATTTTGTTGAAAAAACAATGCGGCCTCTGTCGCTCTTAGTGCGCTTAGTTGAAAGTTATTAGAAAATTTTTCGCTTGATACTGAGACTTTTGAACTATCTGAATGACCGATGAAATGTATTTTTAAATTATTTTTATGGGGTGAGAGGACTGTGATTAGTTGGCTTATTTTGTTTTTCGTTGAAGTATTAAGTCGATACTGTCTTTTGTTGTAGATGTTATCCGGGAAATTGATTCGGATAGTTTTCCCGGCATTAACGCTCTCATAAGTTAAATCAAGGTCCTTTGCTATTTGGTCGATGTTTGGCATTGCGACAGAGGTCTTGATGTTGCTTACTTGGCCCGTATCAGCTGCTGTTCCAGTGGCACCTTTTTGGTTTGTTACCTGCTTTGTCGCTGAGCTTCCATGGAGTTCAGTCGCAATTTGGTCGATGATTTGAGATTTTTGATTTTTACCATCGGAAAAGAAAATTACGAAGAACCCCAGAAGCACCATCAACATATCTGAATAGGCGACCGACCATAAATGATCGTTTTCACTACTAGATCCGGTATCTCTAAATTGCCTCCGCTTAGGTAGTGGTAACTTCGAGTCATTGTCGTGTTTATGCTGCACGGCTACTGACCTCTTTTTCGATAATAGATTCAGCTATTTCAGCGTTAATCATAATCAGGGTTTGGTAGACTTGATCTAGTTGCTGTTCTCTCTGTCGAGTATAAATTTGGCAATGGTCAGCAAATGGTAGAATGAAACCATTCGAAAGTAGTAGTCCGTAGAAGGTTGCTGTGAGCGCTAGAGCTAGAGAAAAACCGATGTTTTCGGTGCCGGATTCATTTAATTTTGAGAACATACTTACAAGACCAACTACAGTACCTGTCATACCTAGTGCTGGTGGGTACTTGGCGAGATTTTTTAAAACAGCGACTATGTTGTGGTATTCATCTAAAATTTCTACTCGTTTCTGGTCTATTAGAATATTTATAAGGTTAGGCTCGACGCCGTCATCCCAAAGGCTTGCTGCATAGTTTATGAGTATATTTGATGACGGGCTACTCAGTTTCTTTCTTTTAGTTAATTCACTTAGCTCACTTTGTAGGCTAGCATTCGTTGTTTTATCTGTGGCGAGTTCTTTTAGAAGTTTAAATATTTTCCTTATAGATTTTTTGGGTGTTGATGCGATTAATATCGCAATGGTTCCACCAAAGACGATTGCTATGGCGTGAGTATTTAAAAATAACCGTAGAAAGTCTTCTTGCGCGGTGAAAGCTATACATACCATCATTAAAACGGTACCAAGTATTAGCTTGTACATGTTAGGCCCCTTTTTTTGTAATCGAACAAAGTAGGTATCGGTTAAAATGTATTAAATTTAAATTTTTTGGTGAATATAAGGAAAAATAAGTTTATGGATTATTGGGTTTTGGCTTTGTAACTGAGCGTACATCTTTAACTATTGAGAAGACTTTGTCATATCTTGATACGGATACATAGAAATTACCAGGGACCGTAAGGTCGGCGTTTTGCCTTGTAACTACCGCAATGAAGTCAGCATCTTTAGGATCTCTCACATATTTTAAGATGGTGCTTTTTTCAGAAGATTTTATAAATTGAAATGCTGGGCCGATGGCGTGAACTTTAAAGGTTTCCCCTGATTCTTCACCGACTAATTTATCTTCAAGCTTGAGGAATAGTTCGCGGTATGAATTCCCCCAGTAATCAGATTCATATTTTTTAAATGCCTTTTCCGGACCACCTACGAATTGGTTGTAGTAGGTGTATTCGTTGGGGTGTAAGAGCCACATGGTGATGATGGGAAGGGTGCATAGACCAGCGACTATAATCCAATAGCTGTAATATAGTTGTTTAGATCGCCACTTTAGCGACGTTGATATTTGCTGTATACCGATAGCAGATATCATCGCCAATAATGGGCAAATAAAGAGGACGTGTCGGTAATTATCGTATAAAACGGATTTTTTTATAATGATATAACCGACGGGTAAAAAACATGACAACAATACTATGAATATATTTATTCTTGTTTTTGAAGTGGAGGTTTGCCACGGAAGGGTAACTAAAAAAAACAACACCCCTAAAATAAAAATCTCAGAATTTTGGACTAGCATCAAGTGCGGAATATAGCTCCAAGGAAGATTGGTGGAGTTAACTAATTCACCATTTAGACTTATTGGGCCATTCCATGCGAATTTTGACATTTCTGATAGGGCTTGAATAGGGTTGTCTATCGGATGTACCTGAGCCCATGGCCAGAACATAAGCATAATTATGTAGCTTATACCAAAAACTAATATCCATATCTTAGTAGTTTGTTTGATCGCAATTTTGATTTCGATCTTTTTTTGTTTGATTAGCAAGATTTGCATCAAAGAGATTCCTGCTAAGAGGTAGCTATATAAAATAAGTCCTCCAATACGGATTCCCAAGGTCGCGCCTATTGCAATTCCTAATTTAATAGTGACCCCTAACGAATACTTGGGGAGGTGGTTTAAGGTTTTTACTAAATAGTAGATTGACCATATATAACCTACGGCAAAGGGTATATCCTTAGAGTTAATGAACATATGGCCGTAGAATACTGGGCTCAATAATAATAAGACCCCCGCAAGAAATCCGACACTCGGTTGGTTTGTGAGTAGTCTTGTGAGCCGAATAGTTCCTACTACACCAAATAGGCCAAATAGTGCCGTACATAGATGACGAACAGTGTAAATGGGAAGCCAGCCAAACCACTTGTCTATCATTCCCATCCAAAATTCAAAAAAACCGCCATATAAATACAGATTGCTATAATTTAAAGCTCTTTGATCCTGGAAAAAACTAGCGTACCAATTTGCGACTAGTCGTCCATAATGGTGTTGAACCGGCTCGTCCCAGATACTTCCGTAATGAGGGAACGTTAGGCATATGATAAATGCGGCTAAACCTAAAACACCAAGCGTCGCTCTATCCCAAAAAGAATTCTCCCCTAGGAGTTGTTCTTTGATTAGGCTGACCCTAAGCTTGAAGACCTCTAGGGTCATTTTCATGGAATCTATTGCTGGGTTCACTCTGCTATCATCTACTGCAGACCACTTTATGGGTTCTTCAACAATATTGACGGAATCTTGATTGGCTCGCATAAGAAGTTCGACATCATGCGCCCAGCCATTTGTTTTTAGTTCGTGAAAAATTTTTCTAGCTTGATCTCCTGGGTAGAGTTTAAAGCCGCATTGGCTGTCTTGTATGTTGAGGTTGCTTGTTGTTTGCACTAGTAGGTTAAAGACTCTGCCCATGATGCGTCGAATTTTTTTATCTGTTACCTTTGAATCTTTGTGCTCGCGCGAACCAATATGTATGGTGTTATGGCCATTGAGGTCTAAGTGATTTTCCGAGTGCCAGTTTTGTAGTTCAATTGGGTGTGTAGCAACATCAGCGTCCATGGTAAGAATCCAGTGTCCTTGGGCCAGCTTAACCCCTGCTTTTAATGCTGCGCCTTTGCCTTGGTTGTTGGGTAGCTCAATGATTTTTATCGTTAAATTAGACTTTAGGCGTTCGGAAGCTTTGAGAAGATCTTCTTTCAGGGTTATTAATGTTTCAGATGTTTTGTCCTCGCTGCCGTCATTTACTAAAATAAGCTCGTATCCTGTAAAGGGAAGCTTTGACTGTTCGAAGAATTCTTCTAAACTTACACGTAACAAGCTAATTCGTTTTTGTTCATTGTACATAGGAACAACGACGGAGAGAACCTGATCAATCATTTTTTAAAAGCTTCCTATTGATAAGCGTAGCGCTACAACTTTTCTATGATAACGCCGCTGGCTTCTCCGCCCCCAATGCAAAGAGTCGCTAGGCCGCGCTTAGCATTACGTGCATTCATGGCATGCAGCAAGGTGACTAGAATTCGAGCGCCACTGCACCCAATAGGATGCCCTAGTGAAACAGCTCCACCGTTGACATTGACCTGATCGTGCTTTAGTTCCAGTTCTTTCATAGCTACCATAGTCACTGTTGAGAATGCTTCGTTGATCTCCCAAAGGTCGATATCTTTGGTCTCTAAGTTAGTTTTTTTGAGTAATTTTTTGATGCAGGCGATCGGCGCGGTGGTGAACCACTCTGGCTCTTGAGCCGCAGAAGCTTGACTGACTATTTTAGCCAGAGGTGTAAGACCGTTAGCTTGAGCTGTTTTTAGATCAGTTAGGCAGAGTATGGCGGCACCGTCGTTTATCGAAGAAGCGTTGCCAGCGGTAACCGTTCCATCTTTTGCAAACGCTGGTCGTAGGTCGCGTAGCTTTTCAAGGTCAACGGAGGAGGGCTCTTCGTCTTTGTCGACGATTGTTGTTTTGCGTCTTGAAGATACTTCTACCGGTACCATTTCTGCGTCGAAGTAACCTTTCTCAGAAGCATTTCGCGCGCGCGTGTAACTTTCAATTGCAAAGTCGTCTTGGTCTTCTCGACTAAACTGGTATTCTTTGGCGCACAGCTCACCAAAGTCGCCCATTGGTTTGTTGCCGTAGGGGTCCCATAGCCCGTCGTATTGCATAGAATCTTTTGCTTCAACGCTGCCAAAACGATAGCCTTGGCGAGAGTTCATTAATAAGTGTGGGGCTAGCGACATGTTTTCTTGCCCCCCTGCAATCACAAACTTAGAATCACCCAACCTAATCGCTTGATCTGCTAGCATAACGGCTTTTAATCCGCTGCCGCAAACTCGGCCAATAGTCGTGGCGCAAACCGATTTTGGTAGTCCACCATATAAGGCAGCTTGCCGTGCAGGTGCTTGACCTATTCCAGAAGTAAGTACATTACCCATAATGATTTCTTCAACCCACTCAGGTTTGATACCACAAGCTATCGCATCTTTGATTAGGGTTGCTGTGAGTTTTGGTGCCGGAACTGAGGAAAGCGCTCCGCTTAATTTACCAATAGGCGTTCTTTTGCCGTATACGATTACCGTAGGATTCTCACTCATAACAAAACCTTTCATTTGTCGTGAAATAGTCGTGGTTTAAGCCGATATTAAACTATTTGCTGAAAAACAATAGTCAATTATTTTGCTTTACGCTATGGTGCTGATGACTGATTTGAGGAATAATGGCCAAAGCTATGCGGAAACGCTGCTCACTTATTTTGTCTGACCAAAATCACCGATTTGAAGGTGAGATGATAGGTGCTCCCGTAAATTCCAGCGGTCAGCTCGTCTTTACGACGGGGATGGTTGGGTACAGCGAAGCTATTACAGATCCATCTTATCTCGGTCAAATCTTAGTATTCGCATATCCTCTTATTGGTAATTACGGAATTCCTAAACTCCCAGACCTAAAAGACTTAGATGCTGTCATACCTAGAGGTTTTGAGAGTCATCAGGCTCAGTGTGCCGGGGTTATTATTACTGCTGATTCATCGGATACTTATCATTGGAACAGTTTGCAGACTTTAGATGCTTGGCTTAAGGATCAGGGAGTTCCCGGGATCGTCGGTTTAGACACCAGGCATCTGGTTCACTTGATTAGAGAAGGTCGCAATTTATTAGCTTCGATCGAGCCTAAGGAATCGGAAGGGTTTCATAGTTTTAATCACATCGATTGGACTCCTGAGAAAGATAAGTATTTTGACCCAGGACAGTATGAAGTTCTTAGTGAGGTTTCCACAGAAAAGCCCAGAGTCGTGGGCAAGGGCTCGCGACGTATTGCTGTTGTCGATTGTGGTGTTAAATGGAATATTATCCGCCAGCTGATTGAACTTGATTGTGAGGTGGAGCTTCTCCCGTGGGATTATGATTTATCCAAAGTGGATTGCAGTGCTTGGCTGATTTCAAATGGACCAGGCGATCCCGCTAAAACCGGAGACTTAAAATCCTCGATAGTGCGACTCCTTGAGGGTGAACGTCCTGTATTAGGTATATGTTTGGGACACCAACTTTTATCGCTAGCTGCAGGTGCAGAAACTATCCGGATGCCCTATGGTCATCGAAGCCATAACCAGCCCGTGTATGAGGTCGGAACTCGCAGGGGATATATTACAAGTCAAAATCACGGCTATGTCGTAGTTGAGTCATCTATTAAAGGTGACTGGGAGCCATGGTTTAAAAATGTGAATGATGAATCGATCGAAGGCATAAAACATAAAACAAAGCCCTTTCGCAGTGTTCAGTTTCACCCGGAAGCAGCGGGTGGACCTAGAGATACTGGCTGGATTTTAGAACAGTTTATCGCGGGAGTTTAATATGCCTCTTCACCCTCACCTTAGTAGTATCAGAAATAGACCTGCTAAAATATTGCTCTTAGGTTCTGGTGGTTTGTCGATTGGGCAAGCTGGTGAGTTTGATTATTCAGGAACTCAAGCTGTAAAAGCAATGAGAGAAGAGGGCATCGATGTTGTAGTGGTCAATCCCAATATCGCGACCGTACAGACTAACCCCGAACAAGGTATCAAAATATATTTATATCCGGTTGAGCCCGAATGGGTAGAACGGGTTATAGCTGAAGAAAAACCTGATGCGATTATTGCAGGATTTGGTGGTCAGACAGCGCTGAATTGTTTGATTGCACTCGATGAGCAAGGTGTTCTTAAAAAGCATGCTGTCATTAACCTTGGAACACCAGTTGATGTGTTGAAGATGACGGAAGACCGAGATTCTTTTGCTCAAAAAATGAGAAGCATCGGTATGCCGATACCCCCTAGTCATGCATGTGAAACTGTTGAGGATGCTCGTGTAGCGGCTGCGAAAATTGGCTACCCAGTGATTGTGCGTGCGGCTTATGCCCTTGGTGGTTTAGGCAGTGGGTTCGCTGATACCGACGAAGAGTTAGATGAATTAACTCAAACGGCCTTAGCGTCTTGCCCACAAGTATTGGTCGAGAAGTCCTTAAAAGGTTGGAAAGAAGTTGAGTACGAAGTGATGCGTGATGGTGAAGGTAATACCATTACCATCTGTAACATGGAAAATTTCGATCCGCTTGGAATTCATACCGGTGATTCGATTGTCGTGTGTCCTAGTCAATCTCTGTCTGATGATGATTATCAAATACTTAGAAATGCAAGTTTAGCGATTGTAAACTCTCTGGGTGTTGTTGGGGAGTGCAATGTTCAAATGGCTTTGGATCCGAAGTCTTACCAATTCTACATCATTGAGGTGAACGCACGTTTATCAAGATCTAGTGCGTTAGCAAGTAAGGCCTCTGGTTATCCTATTGCCTATATCGCGGCGAAGGTTGTGTTAGGGCATGATTTACTTGAGCTGAAAAACCCTGTTACCGGTGTGACCTATTCGTTTTTTGAACCAGCGTTAGACTATGTAACCGTTAAAATTCCTCGTTGGGATTTAATTAAATTTCAAGGTGTTTCACGTAAATTAGGTTCTACGATGAAATCGGTCGGGGAAGTGATGTCCATCGGGAGAAACTTCCCAGAAGCACTCCAAAAAGCCTTTAGAATGGTCACGGAGATGCCATTAGGTCTAAGTTATAAGCGGATGATTTCTACCGATCAAGTGCTCGAGGAAGCTCTCAATCAACCCACTGATGTGCGGCTGCAGGTAGTGGCTCAAGCCCTACGGCAAGGACTGAGTATAGAGAAGATCCATGAGGTTTCTGCCATTGATCCTTGGTTTTTGTCACAAGTAAAATTGATTACTGATACCGAAAAAGAAATTGAAGAGTTTGCTCGGAAAAACTCGGACCCTAGTCGTGCTTTTTCGTTAGTCGATGCTGCTACCTGGAGGCTTTGGAAACAGCGCGGTTTTGGTGATGAGCAGATTGCAGGAGTGTTTTTAGAAACTGTTCAAAAAGATGTAGCTACCGAATCCCAGATTAGAACGTTGTCTTTAGTTATTCGTAAGTGCAGGGTCGATCTCGGTGTGACTCCTGTAGTTAAAAAGATTGATACCACTGCGGCTGAATACCCTTCACCATCTAATTATCTTTATTTTTCGTATAACGGACAGTTTCATGACCCCGTTCCTGAGGACGGAAAAGTCTTTTCTGCAGCAGTTCTAGGTGGTGGTGCTTATCGTATAGGAACCAGTGTTGAATTTGATTGGTGTGCGGTGAGTTGTTCTAAGCGCCTACAAGAGGCTGGTTGGAGAAGTGTGCTTATCAACTGTAACCCGGAAACGGTCTCTACCGATTACAATAGTTCGGATCGTTTGTACTTTGAAGAACTCACCCTCGAACGAATACTGGATGTGTTTGATGTCGAGAAATGTGTTGGTGCGATCGCCTGCATGGGCGGGCAGCTTCCTAATAAACTGGCGAAACCTCTGGCGGAGTCAGGGATTAAACTCCTCGGTCACAGCCCTGAGACCATTGATTTAGCGGAAGATCGCAGTCGTTTTTCGGCAATGCTTGATGAAATTGGAATTGACCAACCTAGATGGATAACCGCTTCGTCCTCAAAAGAGGTCGATAAATTTATCAAAGACGTAGGTTTTCCGGTTTTGATTCGTCCCAGCTATGTTCTTTCAGGTGCAGCAATGAGTGTCGCTACGAATGAATCGACTTTAAAAGATTTTTTAAGCAAGGCGGTAAATATTTCTTCTGATTACCCCATTGTGATTTCGGAATTTATTGAAGGTGCTAGAGAAATCGAACTCGATGGGATCGCAAAGGATGGTGAAATATTAACGGCCGTTGTTAGTGAACACATTGAAAATGCCGGTGTGCATTCTGGTGACGCGACGACTGTGGTACCGGCTCAGAATTTATATGTTGAGACCGTGCGCAAAGTAAAAAAAGCCGGTCGTTCTATAGCGAAAAACCTGGCTCTAAATGGTCCGTTCAATATGCAGTTTTTAGCAAAAGAAGGTGATATTAAAGTTATCGAGTGCAACGCCCGGGCTGCCCGGAGCTTTCCTTTTGTTTCTAAAGTGGTCGGGCTTAATTTAGCTGAGGCTGCCACTGATATTATTATAGGTAAATCTCCAGCGATTCGTCGCTACAATGAAGATGATTTGGAGCATGTCGGAGTTAAGGCGGCGATGTTTAGCTTTACCCGTTTAGGTACGGTTGATCCTGTGCTAGGGGTTGAGATGGCCTCTACTGGTGAAGTCGGTTGTATCGGACGCAGCTTTGATGAAGCGCTTTTACTTGCGATGCAATCCTCACATATCAAACGTCCAGTAAAGGGGATTCTGGTAAGTTCAGGACCGGAACGAAATAAATTGAAATTTTTGAAGGCTGCTAAAATCATCCAAGATATCGGGAATATTAAGGTTTATGCCACTAAAGGTACTGCTGAATACCTAGAAACCCATGGTTTTGAAGTAACTACCTGTGCCTGGCCGGGTGAGGCAGATTATGATGCTGTGTCCCTTATCCGAGATGGAAGTGTTGATCTTGTCATTAATATCCCGAAGAACGAAGATCCAAAAGAACTAAAGCAGGGTTACCAGGTACGAAACGCTGCGGTTCGTTACGGCTGCTCTTTAATAACCAATATGGAAAAAGCTGACGCCTATATACAGGCTATAGGTCGGTATCCTGATTTCATCAACTCACACGAGTTACTAGCTTTAGAAGACTATCAGTAATTTTTAATTACCGGAAAGAGCACCACCTACGACGCCAGAAATAAGACTGCCATCAAGTCCGATTTCTGTTCCGGCGTAAAAACTATTAAAAGTAAATTTATTGCCAAGTTCGTAGGAAAATACTCGTTCTCCAGTGAGCCAACTTATTCCCTCGAAAGTCCAGGGAGATCCTCTTAATAACTTAGAAGGCCCGTTAGCTCCTACACAATACATGATTCCGAGAGGTTCGCTCATACTAGGAATACCATTAGGGCAGCTGATTTCATCGTTTGCCCACGTCGAAGACAGTTTGCGATCATAAGAACTCCAGGTAAACTTCTCGACTCCTTTCGGAGATACACGTGGGTGGTTTGATAAAGCGACGACTTTACCGCCGTAGGATAAGTTTCTATTCATCCTTCTGGAAACCTCGTGCACCAGTCGCATCATAATTGGACTTGGTTTGCCGTACTTGTTACTTACGACTGCAGCCTCATACCCACGTACTAATATCGATTGTTCAGTAACGGACGTTAGTTCAGATAGGTCTATGTCATTGTGTTTGTGATGAGGTAAAAAAGTAATGGGCTCAACGGCTGCGACTCGGGGGTGTTGGTTTTCTATTCCGTTCCAGCCTTCGGGAATCTGATCTCTCCAAACTAGTACTAAGTTCATTAAGCTTTGACCATCGGCGAACACTACGAATTTATCGTTACCCTCGCCGAAACCCATAAGACTAGGAGTAGTTCCTGAACCGCCACCTAACCTGCCATCTATGCTACCGTTCGCGGACTGATAGGGTACTTCCCACTGGTGTGATAAACCTAAGCCAGTTTGTATCTGTACTTTATGAATAGCTTTAGCAGTTAAAACGAAGATGCCACCACTTTCATCAATCGCAATGGAGTTCGAAATATCCGCATTTTGATTTTCAATGAGAACCTGTGAATAGCTACTAAAATCACGGCTAAGATACCCCACTCGACCGAAGTTAGTTACAAACACGATATAACCATCAAACGAGAGGTTCATACCGACAATCATCTCACCTTCGAGAGCATCTGGAATAGTGAATTCATTTTCTTTCGAAATATTAAAGCTTTCTTCTAGATCTGAAAATTTACCAATTGTCTGACCGTAAGGAACATAAAAATGATTGTTTTTATCAATAAGATTATAAGCGCCAGATAGCGCTCCTTTTTCATCATCGTCTTGCACCTCAGTAGTCCTTAACTTTGAAGCAACCTCCCAACTATCGCTTTTGATAATAAATACTTCACCTAAAGCGTAACCCCAGACGGCATGTAAGCCGGATTGATATTTAGCCGAAATTGAAAGAGTGACCGAAACTGGTGGTGCGTCGCTGCTGATACGAGGACTAAAGTCGGAGGCTGATGATGGTCCGGCGTAGGGTGAAGATGCCTGAGCATAGGGGTTTCTGTGGGTCATTGGCCATGGTGAACTTGCTAAGAAACGGTTTTGCGGTGGCTCATACCTTGAACTTGGTAGCTGATCATTAAATAGACGCGGCACCGCGGAAAAGCTGGTGTAGTAGGTTTCTGATGAGCAAGACGTCCCTAATCCCAGCATTAACAATAATAACCCGTCGATTAGTCGATTCACGGCATATTCCTCTGTTTGGTTTTATGCTCTTATATCTATTATTTTTCGTGGTTTAGTCAATTTGTTTTTTGGGAGGAGTGTCGAGGTGACGGAGTGGATTTTATGTGTCTAATTTCACAAAGAAATATAGATGGTTGATTTAACTCGCATAAGCCTTTATGAATATTATCTCACTTTTTTAATGGCGAGGTAGCTCAGTTGGTGAGAGCGGTGGATTCATAACCCACAGGTCGACAGTTCAAATCTGTCTCTCGCCACCATTCTTTAGCTCTTCTTTCTTTAGAGTGAGTCATCCTCAGCGAACATAAGTGAGCATCGGGGATCTTCGGTATAATCAAGAGATTCCCAACCTAGCTGCGCTGCTGGGAATGACCACCTACCATGAAGTGAGAAGACCCGGATTTGTAATCATTTAATTTTATTGTATTTACTCAAAACAGATAGACTTTATTTATTGCCTAAGTAGATTTGCGATTCTCTGGGATTCTCCCCATTTTCAATAAATTTATAACGAGGGTTTACACATGTTTAGAGCAATGGGCTTCTTATTAATTGGTCTTTTGATTGGTGCGTGCAGCAAGAATATGAATGAATCAGTTTTCAATGAGTTTAAAACTCAAAAAGGCGTAAATGATTCGGTTTATTTGGCTGCAGGTGGTGGTTACAAACCTTATGGATCTCAGGTGGTCCTTGAAACGAATATGAATCTTTTTGATAAAGTTGCCGCTAAATACGATGTCGTCGATGATGATGTTACTAGACTGTTTGGTGGTGGCAATGATCAATCTATAAAAGACGTACTCATTGCAAACCCTGATTTCAAACTTGATGAAAAGTTGTTTGCTCATTTATTTTCAAATAGTAAATGCCCAGAGTGTAGTTTGAGGCATAACTCGCTTAAGAATCTAGATGGTAATTCAACCAAGAGTAGCGTTTCAGCTTGGCTTGACGTGGCGTCCGAAGAGTTAGAGTCCGATGATAAAATGGGTTTTTATTATACGGGACACGGAAGTCACGAAAAAGACCGTTACGATCAAAATTATTTAGCTCTATGGAGGAGTCAATTAAGTGTGCAGGATTTCTCTGAAAGCTTAGATGGATTTGATAAAAAAACTCAGGTGCAGGTTGTTATGGTGCAGTGTTTTTCTGGTGGTTTTACTCAAATGAATTATGCCGGCGGTGATATTGATGCTAAGGAATTATCCAGCTCTAATCGCTGTGGATTCTTTTCTCAAATAGCGGAAAGGCCTGCTGCGGGGTGCTCATCCGATATTAATAAAAGAGAAGAGTATAGTCCTTATTTCTTTAGTGCTTATTTTGGAAAAGATGAGTCTGGTGCTAAGGTTGATGCGGACTTCAATCGTGACGGCAAGATAACTTCTAATGAAGCTCACGCTTACGTCATAATCCATGAAGACTCATTCGATGTACCCATCACTACTTCAAGCCAGTTACTGAGAGACCAAAAAGTTAAAGTTCCTACTCGCATGAGCCTTTTTTCATGGAGTGATCTTGTTGATGATTTTGATGATGTTGATCTTAAAATCATTAATTCGTTAGCAAGCGAACTTGGCTATGAATTGCGGAATGAGAGTCATCCCCTACGTTTTATTAAAAACCAAATAAAAAAAGCTGCGGTTAGAAATGAAAAAGCGACTGACCAAGCTGACAAGGCATTTGAATTATATGAAGATATTTTCGATGATATCCAAGGAGATCTCGCCGATGTTCACCCTATATTTTCTAATGTGTATGGGGCGAACCATAACGGGAAGCTGATTCTTGACGAGGGGGTTCTTACTGCTGTAAGGAATGCTCTGCTTAAACACCCATTGTTTGCTGATTATAAAGCATCCTATTTAAATCAAAAGATTGCTTTCGAAAGAGCGGACGATTGGGAACGTTATAAAGTTAAATGGGAACGTCTTGAGTACCTAGTTGAAACTAAGCTTTTAGAAAAGGTGTTGAAGAAAGATGGATCTGCTGAAGTTCAGAAGCGATACGCAGAGCTTAAATCTTGCGAAGCTAGCTCCTTCTTCTGATTCTAGCTTCAATTCAGGGTGTTGAGGCTATGTTAGTTAGTCTAAGTTTTTCATGTGATTTTTATTTAATGCAGTAGCTGGGAGTTACTCTTATTGATCGGTGCTATTCGAAGGAACGTAACGATTAAAATTTTCTACAAGCACTTTGTTGATATTCCGCAGTCTAAGTAACTTACTCTGATTGTATTGATCCTCGATAATAGATTCGAGTGTTTCGGAGCTTGCAGTGAAAACGGTTTCGATGAAAGTTTGAGGGTCTTGAAGGTATTTGGTTGTATAAGACCTCCATAAGTGTCTTCGGTAGGGTGCTAATATAATTTGTTGTTTTAGGTTGTTTGGAATGCGTCCTAGAACGTTACCCATTTCTTTGAATCCAAAGTTGTTGTTGAAATTTCGAAACCGCGCGATGCTGGTCATCGTTCTAGAGGAGGGAGCTTCGCTTTCGATCTTCGCTTTTTCAGTAATGCTACTTACTAAGATATCGGTGTACAGAAGGCGAAGAGCATCGGATAAAATTCTAATATCTGCGTTTTGTTGCGCTAATTTTTCTACTTCTTCATACAGCGGACCATATTCAGATTGAAGTTTTCTCTCAGATATAATTCTAGCTAAATCGCGAAGGATCGGAGTTTCTTTAGTTTCTTTAAACGGTACACCAATTGTCGACTTTTTGTTTTCGATATCAATAATTGCAATGTTACTTGTTCCTAAGTTGACAGCAATACTTCCTGGATCGCACTGACCTGCGACACAGCGAAGCTCGGAGAAGGCCCATGTAATGACGTAACGCTGCCGAAGATCAATCGATGGATCAAAGGTGAGTTGACATGCGGATGTATTGGCTTCGGCGGGAGTGTTTCTCGCTAAGCTTAGTAGTACCAGAAGATAAAGGAGGGAGATCTTATTAGCCATTATGAACCTCCATAGGTGTTCATTTGCGGCCGTTTATCAAAAGCGCAGTAGTGCGCTAGAGCTCATGCCGGAATTAACATATGGGCTAGGCGATGGGAAGTTCTTTTTATAATTTTATTTTTTGAAAGTTAAGCCCTGTTAACTGTGCTTGGAGAGGGTTTCAGGTAGACTAAGCCTTAGTGAAAACAGTATCCTGTGGACTGCTTATTTTACCTGATGAAAGGTCTCTTATATATGCCCAGCTGGAGCCAACCTCATTGGTCTTTTAGAGAAAAACTAGCATGCTCGATGTCTGAACGGGGGACGGCAATCCTGAGACTATTCCCGCCAGAGTTAGCGCATAATATCGGTATGAAAATATTGGAAAAAGGCTGGGCCTCACCTCTACTAGGTCAGTCTTTGTCAGCGAGGTTTTCAGGGCTAAATACGGATGTACCTGGTATTGGTAGGCTTTCTCACCCCTTAGGCTTGGCGGCAGGCTTTGATAAAGACTGTAGAGCCCCTCGAAGCTTTGCTCAGATGGGTTTTTCGTTTGTCGAGGTGGGAACAATCACTCCTCGGCCTCAGCCCGGAAACCCTAAGCCTAGAATGTTTCGCGTTCCCGAGCAGATGGCGATTATTAACCGGATGGGGTTTAACTCGACGGGGTCTTCTCTGGTGAGTCAACGGTTGGACGCGCTGAAGTGGGACCATGAACGAGTTCCTCTGGGTGTGAATCTCGGGAAGAACAAGACTACGACCGCTGATGAAGCTATCACCGATTACTTGCAGGGTTATGAGGCCTTTAGGGGGAAGGCGCGGTATTACGTATTCAATCTGTCTTCCCCTAATACGGTCGGTTTGAGGGATCTTGCGAATAAAACCTTTGTTCGAGAACTTGTAGCTGAACTCGGCGCCGATATTTGTCATATTTGGCTGAAGTTAGACCCTGATATGGGCAAGAAAAAACTTCAGGAATTGATTGAAGCGGTTTCTGAGTACGGGTTTCAAGGGGTTATCTTGAGTAACACCCACCGGGTCGAATGGCCCGAAGCTGGGGGGCTTAGCGGTCACCCTCTTGCTTTGGCTGCTGGAAACAGTCTTGAATGGGCCTATGAGGTTCATAAAGGAGACCTGCCGATGGTCGCGTCTGGTGGAATCTTATCTGGTGCTGATCTATTTGAAAGGCTCGCAAGGGGTGCTATTGCCGCGCAAATATATACCGCTTTGGTCTATAGAGGGCCGTGGGTGGTAGTGCAGCTGCTGATTGAGCTGGTCGAGGAGATGAAGCTTCGAGGTTTCTCGGAAGTTTCTGAGGTTGTTGGCAGTTTTTATGAATAACTGTGGTCGTCTAGGGTGTTTGGCTTTTCTGAATTGATTGCTGATCTGTTATTGGCTATGGTGCGTCCATGAATTTAGAGATTGTACGCCGAATCCGCGGCAATGTTCACGGAACTATTGATGTAACAGCGTTAGAAGACGCTGTGATTTCTCACCCCTACGTTCAAAGATTGCGCCGTATTAGGCAGCTGGCTTTTCTTCACTACGTGTTTCCTGGTGCAAGTCATACTCGGTTTGAGCACTCTTTGGGGGTTATGCAGCTGGCGGGTATTGCGTGGGATAAGCTGAAGGTTAATCAACGGCGGTTATCTGAGGCCGCTCAGAAAATCTCTGAGTTCCCAGCGATTGAACGTGATAGCCACGGTGACGTGTTACACGGGGTGCTTACTCCGACCTTTTCATTGATGGATCAAGTCTTTGACTCAGACTATAATCTGCAGGTTCTTCGACTTGCAGGTCTGCTTCATGACATTGGGCATCCCCCGTTTTCTCATAGCGGTGAGCGGCTGCTGCCATCCTGGTGCCAGGTATTGGATCAAAACCCCGAAGTCTCTGAATATTTGAAAGAATGGTTAGAGAAGAAAATATCAGACTTGCGTGCAAAAGGTAAAGACCCGACGAAAGTAAAGGTTCGTCACGAGGTGTTTTCCTTACTTATGATTGATAAGATGCTCTCAGAGGTTTACCGGCAACATCCAAACCTTAAAATTGAAGTAGATTCTAGGGATGTGATCTCGCTTATAACCCCAGAAATCACCCCAGCTGCAAACTCTCCTTTATTAGCTCATGGGTTATATCAAATGCTTCATGAGCTTATTTCGGGTGAGCTCGACATCGACCGTATGGATTACTTGTTGCGAGATTCGCGTGAATGTGGGGTCGTCTATGGGATCTTTGATGCTAGTCGGATCTTAGACGGGCTTTGTATCTATCAAGATAATGAAGATAAGGGCCTTCATGTCGCGATCAGGACCAGTGGGCTGGCAGCGTTCGAAGATTACCTCCGGGCTCGTCAATCTATGTATTTACAGGTTTATTTTCATAAAACCTCTTCTAGTGCAGAAGCTATGATGAAGTATCTTTCTGGTCTGTTAGGGGGCTGGAGCTTACCGGCAGAGGTTGATAAATATGCGGTCTATGATGAATATAATATTGGTTTAGAGCTGGAGACGATCGCTAAGTCGATGCTTGATGATATGTATGAGCTTAACTCCTTTCAAGAAACCCTAAGCGGGCTTCTCTATAACCGAAGGCTATGGAAGCGAGTTTTTGAAACCTCTGGTCCCGCAGATGATCCGGTAGCTGAGGCTAGGTTGGCAGCAGTAGAAAATGTTATTCGGGAGAATAAAATTGAATTCCAAAGCGTATCTTCGTTAAGCTCGTTAACGAGGTTTATCCCCAGAGCGCGTAGTGAACGCTCATCTAATGAACTTCGGCTGATTAAAGAAGATGAATACGGCGTACCTCGGGTGCGTCCGATAGAAGACTACGCGAGTGTGATCCAAAATAATAATAACGTAGTTTTAAGGCGCGTTTACGTAAGTAACGAGTGTGATTCATCCGGTAAAGATATTGCTTCGATCGTAAAGAAAGCTATAGAAGAGCAGCGGCTAAAGTAGCGAGCTCGCTTCGTTCCCCTCGTTTTAAACTGATATGGGCTGCGATCTTCTCACCGCGGAAGCGTTGGATGATGTAGCTTAGTCCGTTATTAAAGGTATCTAAATACGGGTTATCAATCTGATAAGGATCACCTGTTAATATGATCTTAGTACCTTCACCGGCCCGAGTTAAGATTGTTTTGATTTCATGTGGAGTTAGGTTTTGAGATTCATCGACAATAAAGTATTGGTTTGGAATAGAACGACCCCTAATGTAGGTCAGAGGCTCCACCGCTAACATGCCTTGATTGATGAGCTCTTGGTAGCTACGGCTAAAGCGTTTTTGGCTAGAGCTAATGCCACCATTTAATAGGAGTTCCAGGTTATCGTATATTGGTTGCATCCATGGGTTTAGTTTTTCTTCGAGATCTCCCGGTAAAAACCCAATGTCTTTTCCTAGTGGGAAGATGGGTCTAGAGACTAGAAGTTTGTGGTATTCATCTTCGTCGGTACACTTAGCAAGTCCGGCTGCAATAGCAAGCAAGGTTTTACCGGTTCCGGCGGGGCCACTAAGGGTCACTAATTTGATGTTATCATCGAGGAGTGCCTCAAGTGCGAAGGTTTGCTCAATATTACGAGGGTAAATTCCCCAAACACCTTCAGATTGAGGCTCTAACATTCTTATAACATCGTCAGTTTTGTCGTAGACGCCGTAAACATACTGATCATTGTCACTATCATCACGTAGAATGATGAATTCGTTAGGATTGAGTTCTTCGTTAGCGATGGAGATTTCGTTTTTAGTGTAAAAATCGTTAATGACTTTGGCTGGTACTGTGATTTCGGTTATTCCAGAGTAGCCACTAGAGGTCTTGTCTATTTTGTCAGCTTCGAAATCTTCGGAGTCGATTCCAAACGCATCAGCTTTGATACGCAAGTTAGAGTCTTTGGTGATGATGATGACTTTTCTATCATCGCCAAATTGCTTTTGTAGGGTCAAACCAATTGCTAAGATATGGTTGTCGGTACTGTCTTCGAGTAGTTCGGGTAATATTTCCATATTATGCCCGAGGTATACAAATAGGTTGCCACTATCTTTTCGATCATCAAATAGAGGGATACCCGAAGAAAGCTTACCTTTGGTTCGTAGTCGATCTAAAATTCTGGATAATTCGCGCGCGTTGCGACCGATGTCACTTAGCTCTTTTTTAAAGGTATCTATTTCTTCGATGACGGAGATCGGAATCATCACGTCGTGTTCTTCGAATTTGTAAATACTAAGAGGATTATTTAAGAGAACATTGGTATCGAGGATAAAAACTTTTTTCAATGACGTACCACCCAATAAAAGAAACGATCCAGCACAAAAACACATATTTTACTTTGTTTGAATAAATCTACCATAGTTTCACAATCTCATATAGTAAAATAACCGCTTTTTCATTAGTCGGAGTTGGAAAATATCTTAATACGAGTTATCTTTATGGGAGTGAGTCAATCTTTGACTGGGGTGGCAAATGAACGAACAGCAACAGACTCTCAATGAGTTATCAGAAGACTTTAAAACCCATTTTCAAGAACAACGGGTTATTCTAACATTTAGTGAGTACATCGAGTTGCTGTCTAAACGTCCGACGGCTATGGTGCGAGACTCTGCTACTTATCTGCGAGATACCTTTCGTCATTTTGGCGAGGATTCAGTTGGGGAAGCTAGCAAACAAATTTCGTCTTTTGCTTTGTTTGGTATTGGTTCTGAAAAGAGCGGTCCTATCATTGGGTGCGAAAGCGTACAAAACGATATCTACCAGTCGATTGATGCCTTTGTTAGGCAGGGTTATTCCAACAGGCTTATTTTATTACACGGTCCAAATGGCTCGGCTAAAACCTCGACAATTGAGGCGATTTTTCATGCGATGAAGTTGTATAGCCAAACTGATGATGGTGCGGTTTATAGCTTTAACTGGATATTTCCCACTGAAAAAACATCGAACCCAAGTATGGGCGGACAAAATGGCCCGATTGGTTTCTCTGGTAAGTATGATGAGGAGTCTTCTGATCAGAGCTCCTATGCTCTGGTAGACGAAAGTAAGATATCCTGTAAAATTCCATCCGAGTTTCGTGATAACCCTCTTTTTATATTACCGATGCCTCAGCGTGAAGCTCTCCTCCGTAAATGGCTTGCAAAGGAGCAAGGGATATCACCGGAAGAAGTAGAAGTCCCGGTAAGATTGCTAAGTCCGGGTTTATCTAAAAAGAACCAATTGATTTTTGAAAACATGATTTCAGCTTACAATGGCGACCTCTCTAAAGTGCTGCGGCATATCCAAGTGGAGCGGTTTTTCTACTCTCATCAATACCGGGTTGGGCAGGCGACTGTAGAGCCGCAGATGTCTATTGATGCGGTAGAACGTCAGTTGACAATGGATAAGAACGTTCAAAACCTCCCAGTTTTTCTACAAAATATTCGGTTTAACGAAGTTTCAGGTCCGCTCGTTGAGGCGAACCGAGGAGTGATGGAATTCTCCGATATGTTGAAGCGCCCTCTTGAAGCTTATAAGTACCTACTGACTACGATCGAAAAGGGTACTATTAGTTTGCCGACTTCTACCGCAAACCTTGATTGTGTATTTTTTGGCACTACCAATGAGAAGCACCTTGATGCATTTAAATCTGCTCCTGATTTCTCGTCGTTTCGAAGTCGATTCGACTTGGTGACAGTTCCTTATTTGCTTCGACCTTCTAAAGAAGTGAAGATTTATGAACAAGATCGTAAGAGTCTTTCTAAGATTAAGAAAATTTGTCCACACGCCATTGAATCTCTTTGTTTGTGGTCAGTGCTTACTCGTCTAAAACAACCAGACCCTGAGTATTATGATAGTAAGTACCGAGCACTGCTTGCAAGGCTGAGTCCCCGAAGCAAAGTCGCGTTGTATGAGGGCGAAAGCCTTCAGCCTGAGTTCAAACCAGCCGAAGAAGCAATTCTTAGAGAACTTAGATCGGTGATCTACGAAGAGTCTAGGGGTATAACAATTTATGAGGGTCGATTTGGCGCTTCTCCCAGAGAGGTAAGAGGGATCTTAAGTCGAGCTTTGCAAAACCCAAGCTATAAAACCCTTACTCCTATGGTTATTTTCTCAGAACTTAAACGCTTGGTGAAAGATCGAACTGTTTATGAATTTTTACAGTTTGAATCTCGCGGTGGTTACCATGATGCTCAGAAGTTTATTTCTGTGATCGAAAAAGATTTCTGTGATCGCTTTGAGTATGAGTTGTTATCTTCGATGAGTTTAGTCTCTGATTCTCAATACGACTCTCATCTAAGGAATTATATCGATCACGTAGTGGCCTTCGTAAAAGGCGAGAAAATCTATTACGAAGCGACTCGATCTTACGATGCACCATCAGAAGATATTATGAAAGAGTTTGAGAAAATCATCGATGTAACTGGATCTGTTGATCTTCACAGGCAAAATATTTTGGGTAGAGTCGCAGCTTATAAAATAGATAATCCTAAAGACGCTATAGATGTAAAAAATATCTTCGTCGACCTCATGAAAAAAGTTCAAAAACACTATCACGACGAGAAGAAAAAAATTGTCGATTCTAACTTTGAATCAATGATTAAACTGAAAAATCCAAGTGAGAGTAAAAACCTAAGCTCTGAACAAATTAAACAAGCAGAAATCACCTACCAACAACTTGAAGAACGGTTTGGGTATGACGAGATATCTGCAAAAGAATGTTTGAAGTTCCTTTTGAATCGTAAGAATGTTAGCCAGGCGGGTTGAAACGGACCTAAAAACTCTGGAGAAACTAAGTGACTACTCAAACAAAAGCTGTACATCATTTTTCCGACGAGGCCCTTGAGAGGGCGAAAGATTTAACCACGACTCAGATTATTGAGCTTATTGATAATTTTCGGAATCTACACTTTCAAGCTTTTCAGAACCAGAAGAGTGTACTGATTAGTATGAAAGTGCCTAATGATCTTTTACAAACATTTAAGCTGACGGCACGCCTTAAAGGTAAACGTTATCAAAGCTGGATCAAAGAACTTATGAGAGAAGCGGTCGAGGGTGCTTAGTGGTAGGTTAAAGGTGGAGACTGTTATCTACCGATCTAGTAAAAGTGAATATATTAGTTCTATCATCAATTCCCTCATTGTATCACTTGATCTCTAACTAAGCGAAAACCATTATATACCCCACGGCCCTTTTCGTGGTTAACAGATCGAGATGCTGATCGAGAGGATTGATAATCATCTCTCCACGCTCCATCACGAAGCACCTTATTTTCGCTACTGCCTTCACCTTTATTAACTTTCGGGTTTATTATAGGGTGGTGAGGGTTGTCGGCTTTTTTGTATTGATCTATCACATCAAAAACTACCTCTCTCACATTTCCATGAACATCATATAATCCAAAGAAATTTTTTCTCAACTCACCCACAGGGTGAGAGTGTCCGCCAGAGTTATCCTTATACCACGCGAAGGAGTCTATGGGCCCGTCAATTGAAAAAGAAGTGTCAGTATAGGCTCGAGTAGCATACTCCCATTCAGCTTCGGTAGGTAGACGATAAATATAACCAGAATTTTCATTTTTCTTATTTAATTTATCGATATACTCCTGTGCCATAACCCAGCTTACACATGACACAGGGTGATCGTCTTGTTTGGTAACTTCATCACCACCCAAACAATCTCTGAAAAATGGGTCCTTTTCATCTGGGTTGTCGTCATCAGGGTAACTCTCCATCACAGCAAACCATTGAGCTCTTGTAAGTTCTGTAGTTTGCATCCAAAAATCATTGGTAAGTTTAACCCAGTGTTGCCTATCACAATGTTTTCCTTCGCAGTTAGATGGACCCATCAAAAATAGGCCTTTAGGAATAAGAGAGAACTCCATATCGTGAGGTCCTGAACGAAGAATCGGAAATTCTTCGTTGAGTTGAGAAGTGGGGGTTTCTCCGCAACTAACAATACTAAAGCCGATAAAAGCTAAAATAAATTGTTTGAGATTTCCTATCATATTAAGCCTCTTTAAATTTTGAATAAGTTATATTTACTCAACCCTTACCAAACGAAACCCTGTGTCGCTGCCTTTATTATTTGGGAACCCTCTAGATCTTCTGTGAGGTATGCAGTTTATTCGGTGACTTAGATAACTCCCGCCACGAATTACTTTATGAACCCCCTTAGCTGGACCGTTAGGGTTTTTGATGGGATTTAAAGATGAATCAACGACAGGATAGGTTTTGTACCAGTCAGCGGTCCACTCGGCAACATTACCAAAGGTATCGTATAGTCCGAACAAGTTTGGTTTTAATTGACCTACTCTATGGCTGACTCCTTTAGAGTTTTGCTTAGACCAAATGAAGGAGTCATGAGCACTTTGTATAGAGTAGTCAGATTCATGAAATGCCCTAGCGGCATTCTCCCATTCGGCTTCTGTTGGTAACCGGTAGGTGAAGTGATTTGACTTTTGATAGTTGAGTTTATCGATAAATATCTTAACATCGTCCCAGCTCACACATACTACTGGGAAATCATTCTCTATAGTTAAAGTGTTTTTACCATGACAGCCCTTAGTATCAGGATAGGAGCCCATAACACTATGCCATTGACCAAATGTAACCTCCGTGGTTTGCATCCAGTAGTCTTTTGTAAGTTTAACCCAGTGAATGTTTTCATCTTCCCAGTCTGCGCTACCTGAATCGACTGCGCCCATTCTAAATAACCCATTTGGAATAAAGGCAAACTTCATATCATTCGGCCCTTGCCGAATGACCGGAAAAGTTTCATTGAGCTGATACTTTTCAGTCGAGTTATTTCCACACCCCCATAAAAATTGAACGAGTGTAACCCAACATAGATATTTAATCGTATTCATTATGATCTCTCCTAAAGTGCTTTATAATTGAGTTCGTATGATTCGAAAACCAACATCAAACCCGCCTGATGTTGCTCTAGCCCATGTCCTAAATGCTGAACGAGACTCCGAAGTAGTAATCCCTAACCAACTATTACTTCTAATAACGGCAAAACTACCGGAGGCGGGGCCTTTAGGGTCCTCGATGGCATCATCTTTAGAGTCTGCTATCTCATAATCTCCCGACCAATCTGAAACCCATTCATGAACATTCCCATGGACATCATATAACCCAAAACCATTTGCCTTTAACGATCCAACTGGTAGTGTCATTTCGGGGTCACGGCCAGATATTATTCTAGCGAAAGATTCAATGGGGCCTTCTATAGAAAATGGAGTAGTAGTATTCGCTCTGGCTGCATACTCCCACTCCGCTTCAGTTGGAAGACGGTAACTATATCCATCGCCTTCATTTTGAGAGTTTAACTGCACGAGAAACTCATGAACTCGATCCCAAGATACGCAGGTGATTGGGTGATCTTCTTTCGTATTTGGTGCGAATGTTCCGCAATCTTTCCTCGGTGGGTACTCTCCCATCACAGCGAACCACTGACCTCTGGTCATCTCTTTCGTTTGTATTTCATAGTCTTTTGTTAATTTGACCCAATGTAGAGTTTCATCTTTGTTTCTACCGGGCTCCGTTTCTGGAGAACCCATTTGAAAAAAACCTGCTGGAATCTGTGAGAATTCCATATTATGCGGTCCGGAATGAGTAATAGGGAGTTCATCAGTGAGTTGAGAGGTAGGTGTGTCCCCGCAGCTCACCAAACTCAATAAACTGATTGAAAAAATAACTTTCTTAAATGTAATCGTCATATCAATCCCTTTCTTTTCTAACTAAAATTAACGTCTTGCAGTCATTTATTTGCCAAGTGTAAAAAGGTAAAATATTCATATATTAGTCCTCAGGAGGCGGAAGCCAACGTTGGCGCCACTGGACGAAACGGAAGACCCAAAGCGAAAAGCTGAACGACTGTACGCAGCACCGTTTATCCAATCGCCGCCACGTAAAATGCGATCGGATCCATTGTCAGGTCCCTCAGGGTTAATAACCGCATCTAAATAAGAGTCCATTTTTGGGTAATCCTCATACCAATCTGAAACCCACTCATTAACATTGCCATGGACATCATATAAGCCAAAAAAGTTGGGTTTTAGTTCCCCAACGGGATGCGAATGACCACCAGAGTTATCTTCATACCAAGCAAACGATTCGGCAACGTCTTCTACGGAGTAAGGCGTTTCAGTGTAGGCACGAGCTGCGTATTCCCACTGAGCTTCGGTAGGCAAACTATATTCATACCCGCTACTTTTCTCTAGATTATTCAACTTATCGACAAATACTTTAATCTCGCGAACATTTACACATGCTATAGGGTAGTGGTTTTCTTTTATTACCACGTTGCTTTCCCAGCACTTCCCGTTACCATCAGGATAATTTTCCATCACCTTGTACCATTGGCCTATAGTAACTTCAGTAGTCTGCATCCAATAGTCTTCAGTAAGTTTCACCCAATGTATACGTTCATTATTATACCTGCCTTCTTCACCTTCAGGAGACCCCATTCTAAAGGTTCCACTTGGAATCAAAGCAAAATCCATTTCGAGCGGACCGGAACGAATAATAGGGAACTCTTCACTAAGATGAGAAGTAGGAGCTTCTCCGCAAGAAACCGTTCCTAAATAAAAAAATGTTAAAATATAAATTCTTATATTCATTTTTTCTCCATAACTAACCGAAATCCGACATTGCTATATATAGGCTGAGGATCTAATGCATAGCGAGTAGCAGATCTACAGTTCTTCTTTGCCTCCGAAGTCGCACCTCCACGCGCAATTTTTTTATCTCCCGTGTGTGGACCTTCAGGATCTTTAACTGCATCCCAAGGATGCTCCGCTTCAGGATATTCTCCATACCAGTCAGAGACCCACTCCCAAACATTGCCATGAACCCCATGCAAACCAAATTTGTTAGATTTTAGTTTTCCTACACCTATCGTCTTCTCTTTTTCATCTTTGCCACACCAGGCAAATTCTTCAAATCCCCCTTTCACTGAATAAGGAGCCTCTGTATATGCACGGGCCGCATATTCCCACTCCGCTTCAGTAGGAAGCCGAAAGGTATACTGCTGTATTTCTGGCCGTTGATTAAGTCTTTCGATAAATCTATTAATATCGTCAAGAGTAATGCACGACACGGGACGATGAGCATCAAAGGTTGAAAATGGGAGGCCACTAATTTCATGAACCCCATGACGCCAGTTTGCACAGGCTGGGTTTTTATCAGGAATCTCCTCCATTATCTCTTCCCAATCAAAGTATGTAACTTCTCTAGTTTGCATCCAGTAATCTCTAGTAAGTTTTACCCAATGACGAGTTTCTTCTTCATTTCTACCTATTTCATCTTTAGGAGATCCCATTCTAAATGTTCCAGCAGGAATAAAGGCAAACTGCATACCCAGATATTTAGAAATAAACCCCGAATCTGGCATAGGATCTTTTAAAGAAGATTTAGGGACCTCGCCGCACCCATACATGACTAGAGCTGAAGCTAAACCAATCAACCCTTTTTGTGCTCTATACATATCAAAACCTCTCCAAATATTTAAAGCGCTGTTCTAAGTAAGCGAAACCCGAAGTTACTATCTTTAGCTGACAACAAAAACTCATCTCGCCTAGCTAAACGACAGCCAAGTTCATTGTGGTATCTCGCACCACCTCGCACAATCCCCCACTTAGAATATTCGCTACCCTTTGGGTCTTTAACCGCATCTTCATAGAACTCAGATTCAGGATACTCACCATGGCCATCTGAAACCCATTCGGAAACGTTTCCATGAACATCATATAACCCAAAATTGTTAGCTTTTAGCTGTGCTACGGGGTGAAGTTGATTTTTAGAGTTATTTCGGTACCAAGCAAAAGAATCTAATAAACCTTCTACAGAATAAGTTGTTTCTGTGTAGGCTCGCGCTGCATACTCCCACTGGGCTTCTGTTGGAAGACGGTAGGTATACCCTTCGTTTTTGACCAAACGATTGAGTTTTCTGATAAAGTTTTCAATTTCATTTCGCTTAACACAAGTTACCGGATAATTATTTCTTTCCATAACTGGTCCGCAAACTTTTGGGTAATACCCCATAACAGCAAACCATTGCCCCCTTGTGACTTCAGTTCGTTGAACCCAGTAATCTGTCGTTAATTCTACCCAATGAAGATTTTCATCATCACTTCTACCTTCTTCACTCTCAGGAGATCCCATTCTAAAATGACCTCTAGGAATAAAAGAAAACTCCATACCATATGGACCTGACCGAAAAGCTGGAAATGGTTCAGAGAGTTCAGATATTTGTGGTTCCCCACAACCTAACAAGCCTAATAATATCGTTAAAAACATAAGTGGCTTAAGATCGATGCTCTGTTTAATCAACATGTACTTTCCTTTCAATTATTTAAACCGTTAGATTCAACTCTAACCACACGAAAACCTGTATTTGGAACCGGATTCCCACCGGTATTACAAGTCCTGTTTGATGATGATATACCTGAAGGACCTGTATACCAACCACCGCCTCGTATGGACTTATTGCTATATGGATCTTTATTTACCACAGGGTCTACGAGAGGATTAAACGGGTCGTCAGCCAATTCGTAATCCACTAAATCGTCAATTACCCATTCAGAGACATTTCCATAGACATCATACAAACCAAAGTAATTTGGCTTAAGCTGACCACCTACGTGAGATCGATCATTAGAGTTACCTCTATACCAAGCAAATGAATCTAGAGGGCCATCTATTGAAAGTGCCTTTTCTGTGTATGATCTAGTCGCATACTCCCACTGGGCTTCAGTCGGCAAGCTATAGACGTAACCATCACCTTTGGTTTTACGATTTAATTCTTTGACATAATCTTGAATTTGAAACCAAGTTACACAAACAACCGGGTGGTCGTCTCTAGTCACAACCTTCTCTCTTCGGAGGCAATTTTCTATTTCATTCCGACCATTTACCACATCTCTATCTGGATAGCGACCCATCACTGCATGCCATTGCCCTCTGTTAACTTCCGTAGTTTGAGCCCAATAGTCTTTCGTTAACTTCACCCAATGAGGGTCATCACAATACCTATCTTCACACCCTGTCTCGCCCATCAGAAATAACCCATTAGGAATGAACGAAAACTCCATATCATGTGGACCGGAGCGTAGAATAGGGAATTGTTCGGTGAGGTGTGAGGTGGGGGTTTCGCCGCAGCTCGCTAAGTTAAGTAGAGCGAATATTAAGATGGCGTTTTTATTTAATCTCATTGTATAGAACCCTTCTTGAAAAATTTATTTTTCATCTCTAACTATACGAAAACCAAGAGCAGTGGACCGATAGTCCAGTTTATGAGAGCCCCGATAGGCTGAACGACAGCGACTAGGATGACTGTATCGATTACCCCCACGAGAAATAGATCTAAAGCTTTTGTCAGGACCTTTCGGATCCTTAACCGCTTGAAGGTAAACGTCTGCGATCGGATACTGTTCCTCGTAACCATCAGAAACCAATTCGGATACATTACCATGCACATCATATAAGCCAAAAAAGTTTGCTTTAAGTTTACCTACAGGATAGATTCTGCCCGCATTAAAATCATACCAAGCAAATGAATCTAATGGACCTCCCAATGAATAAGTATCTTCGGTATATGCACGCGTCGCATACTCCCATTCAGCTTCTGTAGGAAGGCGATAAATGTAATTACTGTTCCTCTCCTTCTTATTTAGTTTATTAAGAAAAACCTTAACCTCTTCGTCACGCCCAACACATACTACCGGTTCCTGGTCTGACAAGAAGTCAACACGAGATCCACACTCGTTATCAATACGACGAACCCCCATCACTTCAAACCATTGCCGCCACGTCACTTCGGTAGTCTGTACCCAGTAATCTTGGGTTAGTTTTACCCAGTGAGGATGTTCATTTTCTTCCCTTCCTTCTTCCTCTTTAGGAGAACCCATCCTAAAAGTTCCGCTGGGAATAAAAGCAAACTCCATATTAAGTGGACCGGAACGAATGATTGGGAAATGTTCAGTGAGTTGTGAGTTGGGAGTTTCTCCGCAGCCCAACAAACCTAGTAACGGGATTAAAAAAATAGTAGTTTTCTTAAGTGCAATATTCAAATCAACTCCGTTCTTGTCACAAAATGCGAGCTACACTATGCAATCGGATATTCAACAATGGCGAAAAGTAAATAATCAACGTTTAGTCCTCACTAGCCGAAATCCATTAGTAATATTTCCGCGAAAGCTATCGAACTTCTCACGATTTGCTGAGCGACAAGCTCTAGCCAGACTAATCCAACTACCACCACGAAGAACATGAGACTCCCCTTCCTTAGGCCCTGTAGGGTCTTCTACTGCGTCTGATACAGAGTTTGCTTTGGGATACTCTTTCTCAAGAAAATCCAATACCCACTCACTCGCATGACCATGTACGTCATACAAACCAAAAAAATTAGCTTTCAAAGATCCAACCATGTGAGTCCACCCATACGAGCTAAATCCAAACCAGGCAAAAGAATCTAAAGGACCATCTATAGAATACGCCGACTCAGTATAGCCACGAGCTGCATATTCCCACTGCGCTTCGGTGGGAAGGCTATACTTATAACCACTGTTTTTTTCTTTCCGATTTAATGCATTAACAAACGCCATAGCATCATCCCACTTTACACAAAGCACTGGGTGGTCATCTTCCTTCGATACTCCGTTGGTTCTCCAGCACTTTTCATCGTCACTACTTGGGTAATCTGTCATCACTTTAAGCCACTGACCTACAGTGACTTCGGTAGTCTGCATCCAATAATCTTCGGTCAGTTTTACCCAGTGTAGACGTTCGTTATAGTAGGTTCTACCCTCTTCACTTTCTGGAGATCCCATTCTAAAGGCCCCTTTCAGGATAAAAGCAAACTCCATATCGTGAGGCCCAGATCGAATTATAGGAAATTCTTCCGCAAGGTGAGAAGTTGGGGTTTCGCCGCAACCGACAAAAATTGTCACAATAAATAAAGTGGCAAAATACCTCATATTCGCCATCACTTTGACCTCCTTAAAAGTCGCAGGCCTACTGATTTGTAAGTAGAGTGCCCGGATTTATTAATTGTTATACGATTTGCTGCCCGACACTCTTGGATAGAGCTGCTCCAAGCTCCACCCCGAACAATACGACTGGGATCTCCCTCCCTTTCCTCAAAACGCAAGAGATCGGGACCGTTTGGAATCTCATTTGGCCCTTTAGGGTCCTTGACTGCATTATGGAAAAATTCAGCCCTAGGATAATCTTTCACGTACCAATCAGAAACCAATTCCGAAACATTCCCGTGCACATCATACAAACCAAATAAATTGTTTTTTTTCTTTCCTACTGGGTGTGGGTATTTATCAGATATTTCCTTATACCAAGCTAGCGAATTTAACGGACCCACTCCAGAGTATCGTCCCTCGGTAAAGCCCCGCGCTGCATACTCCCACTGCGACTCAGTTGGAAGGGCATAAGAATAACCGGTTGCCTTTTCTTTGCGGTTTAATTTTGCAATAAACTCTATTACATCAATCCACGAAACACATACAACAGGATAGGTATCCTCTTTGATCATGTCGTCTGACCACCTACATTCTTCACCAGTATTACTAGGGTATTCTCCCATTATTTTATGCCATTGGCTCATAGTCACTTCGGTCGTCTGCATCCAATAATCTTCAGTAAGTTTTACCCAGTGAAGAGTCTCGTTATCACGCCTACCTTCTTCATCTTCTGGGGACCCCATCCTAAACGTGCCACTAGGAATAAAAGCAAAATCCATGTCATATGGGCCAGATCGAAGAATGGGGAATTGTTCAGAGAGGTTTGAGGTGGGGGTTTCTCCGCAGCTTACCAAAACTAACGACAAATAAAGTACAGCCCAATTTATAAGATACATATTTTTTCTCTCGCTCCTGAACCTATTCATAGCTATTCCTCGCCAACCGAATACCGATTGAATCTGCCTTACCATACCACGGATAAATATATCGATAAGATGAACGACAGTTAAGATCGACACTATCCCACGCACCACCACGCACTATGATGTAATGGATAAAATCCTCTTTAGGATCTACTTCAGGGTTTTGATAACTGTTGTTGCTAGAAAACTCATACTTAGCGGCACCGTCACTCACATATTCAGCTACGTTGCCATGCATATCATACAAACCAAACAAGTTAGGTTTTAACTTTCCTACCTGATGGGGTACACCACTTGAGTTTTTTTCATACCATGCAAAAGATCTTAAAGGGCTAAGAAAGGAATAAGGTGTTTCGGTGTAACCACTTGCTGCGTATTCCCACTCAGCCTCGGTCGGTAAGCGGTAAGCATGCCCCCCATTTTTACCGTTAAGTTTTCTTAGGAATTTGTCAATATCCCTTTTGTTAATGCATACCACAGGTTGATCATCGCCATATACTAACTTCCTGTGCTGTTTTTCTGCTTCTATATCGCTACCATTTCGGCATTCTTCTACATTTGGATACTGTCCCATCACGGCAAACCACTGTGCCTGCGTTACTTCTGTTGTTTGTATTTCAAAGTCTTTACTAATTTTAACCCAGTGCCGTTCTTCCCATTCTTGCCTTCCGTCTTCATTCTCAAGAGAACCCATCCTAAAGGTTCCACTCGGAATAAAAGCAAAATCCATATCATGTGGACCTGAACGTATTATGGGGAATTTCTCGGTGAGGTGAGAAGTAAGGGTTTCTCCACAACTCATTAAAGCAAATAGTGCGATTGATAAAATAATTTGTTTTGGGTTGAGATTCATATCTTAGTCCTCATAAGACGGAAGCCAACATATTGATAGCGATCGTGAG
>Ga0222674_1000164_pt1 | contig 32461 bp, 45 predicted proteins | sample AntAcemetagen866_FD_179804 | JGI IMG/M metagenome (GOLD analysis project Ga0222674, IMG submission 179804) | Saline water microbial communities from Ace Lake, Antarctica - #866 | ecosystem: Environmental > Aquatic > Non-marine Saline and Alkaline > Saline | place: Antarctica: Ace Lake...
AGTGTTATGTTTTGGGTTTTTAAGTTTCTAAAAAAGTTATCACTTTCGGTACTACTACACTTCAACTTATAAATATTTTTTAAAACAACTCTATAAGAACTTTCCATCTATGAATAAATAAAAGTTGAAGAGGGGTAGTCCCGAGATTGACAAACTTTTTATTGATTTTCTTCCTCTCTTTTTTTCTGTCTGTAATTCTTAGCATATTCTTTAATTTTTTCTGCATTTTTCTGTTGGTACTTCAGGGTTGCCTTCTGTCTTGGTGTCAATTCAGATGGATCTTTATATCTAATTGATGGCTTGGGTTTCTTTACGATGGACGCCAGTTTATATATATACCCCTCTGGTGGGGCGGGCAGAGTCACCTCTTCCATTTACATATACTGAGACTTTTTTCTTTATCCCAAAAAGTTTGTCACTTTCGGTACTATTAGGGTTCAACTTACTATTATAAAAAATATAAACAATATGTTCAAGAAGAAGAATATTCTATATAATAAATGAAAGTTGAGAAGGGGTAGTCCCGAGAATAGTTACCTTTTATTTCTGTTTTTCGTGATAATCTTTTCTCTTTTTCTCATTTAATTTTTGTCTATTCTTTTCACGATACCTGAGGGTTGCCAGTTGTCTTGAAGTTAATTCCGATGGGTCTTTACCTCTTACAGTGTTTACATCATCCCTGATGAGTGCATATTTAAACCCTTCTGGTGGGGCGGGTAGAGTGACCTCTTCCATCTTACATATACTATGATTTTTTCTTTATCCTAAAAAGTAACACTTTAGGAGACTACTACCTTTCAACTTATTATTATTTTTGAGAAAAAGTATATAGTATACTTAAACTTTCCATCTATGAATAAATAAAAGTTAGGATGGGGTAGTCCCGAGAATAGTTACTTTTTTGAAAATACCCAGGACAATCACCTTCGGGTGACGATTATTTTCTCGGGTATAGATAGATGAGTCACCGACCAACAATTTTCTACATCTTGGAAAATAAAACCTTAGGAACTTGGTGGGTCGGTAAGATGGAATCAACTTTAGACGGGTATGGTATGTGTCCTTACCGGTCTATAACTCAAGATGAACTAAATAATAAACTCGTCGATAAGTACCATTACCCAAACGCGTATCTAACTCTTGTTACCCTAAACAAACGGTGGAACGCATGTTACGGAGTAGAAAGATGGCTCTCCAAACTCGAGTACAAAATCAACAAAGAACTTGAAGAACTTCTCAAGGCTGGATGGGACGGCGAAAATGAAACATCCACACTGAGTGTCCTACACGTCCTCGAACACGACCAACCCATCGATAAGATATTTAAAAAACTCGTAACGAGTCGTGAAGGTCTCAATCGGTGTCTGAACAAGGTAAAAGACCCAGATTTTTTGAAAGTGATAAGTAGGAAGAAGGTTCTCATGGATATGAAGAAGAAACAGAAACTCCCAAAACCCTCGACGCTTCAGAAATATAATATTAAAGACCATGAAATAGAAGAGTGTATGGGTCCTAAAGGGATTATCTATAAAATTGATTGTGAAGTTTCAGGGAAGTCGTACATAGGTAAAACGATTCAACCTCTAAAAAAACGAATCCAACAACACCAAGATTGTAACAGTTATTGCCGTGCCTTGTCCCAAGCCATTAAAGACCATGGATGGGAAAACTTCAAATTTTCCGCAATCTGGGAAGGAAATGCGAGTCTACTCGGTGAAATGGAGCGGAAACTCATAAGTGAACATGGAACGATGGAACCCGGGGGGTATAATCTACGTGAAGGTGGTGGTAGGAGCGAACGGGTCTCTGATACCTCAAGAACTCTCATGATTGAAAAACAAAGGGAAATCAGTAAGAGAAGGGGTGGTCTTCTTGGGGTGCTTATTCCAAATGGACATGGAAAAGTAACATCATGGTCTATTAGTATTCCAAAAAATGGTAAACGACATAGAGTTGGACCATTTAAAACAAAAGAAGAAGCTATTGAGATTCAAAAAAAGATTACAGAAAACCCAGATGAGTTTGAATTACCTGAACCAAAGAGAGTTGGAAATGGTAAAGGTAGTGGTATATACTATACTCGTAATAAATGGCAGGTTTTACCACGCGTAAACGGAAAAAATGTATATTTAGGACAATACAAAACGGAAGAGGAGGCTCGGGAAGTACTCACAAAGTTTAGAGAAAAAGAGACGATTTTAGAATGAGGAAAACTCATTCTAAAAACTCCTTGGACGGGTTTCGATCCCGTTATCTCCCGATTAACAATCGGACGCATCCCCAAGCATGCTGCCAAGGATTTAATCTACTATATTTGCGCTATTGATATACGGCGCTGGGTTCCTCTCGCCAAGACTTGAACTTGGATAAGACAGATCTACAGTCTGCTGCATAAACCAATCATGCTCCGAGAGGATGTAGCTCCCACCAAGAATTGAACTTGGGCTGAAGGTATCAGAAACCTTAGTCATGACCACTAGACCATGGGAGCCCCTTCTTATATCAATAGTACCCATCTATTCTTTAAGCCCTTTTTAGACTGGAGATTCATCGACACTTTTATACCTATCGTTGATAAGTTTCATTCCCGTGAGAGAAACAGAGAATAAACCGGCACTCATGTTCGCCACGATCATAGGAACAATATTAAAATAAATAGAATACACGAGACCTAGGGAACTTGCCGCCATATTGAGTCCCAGGAAAGTGTAATTTATAGCTGCAGTGTCTTTTGTCTTATAGACATGAATGACTTGTGGAACGAACATGATCGCTATGAGTATAGAACTTGTCAGACCGATACTATTGATAACCCTTTCCATTACATTATACTATTTTCTAAAGTTTAAGTAGGTATGATTCTATTCATTATATTAGTAGCATTGTTTGTATATCTTTTCTTACATAAACATCGCAGGGTGAAGTATGATTACAAATGTTTTCTTCTCACAGTCGAGGATCAAAAGAAGAGACGAGAACAATTTTTTAAAAGTCATAATAAGAATATTCCAATAGAAACTATTTATGGTCCAGATACGAGAAAAGTTAAAAATGTGGAAAAATTTGAGGAATATATAGAACCAGACTATTTTGAGAAAGCAATTAAGATGCACTACGACTCAAATACGGAAAGACCCGACATCACATATTTCAATTTGGGGGCCATAGGATGCTTTTTTGGTCACATGGAATTCTACAAGAGATGTTTCGCTCAAGGACTTAAATATGCTTTGATATTCGAAGATAATGTTATCATAAAGTCCAATGAACTTTATAACCAAATACAGTCAGTCATAGATGAAAAAGGGGATGACTTTGAAATATGTTTCTTCCACTGTCTTTCGAGAATTTCAGATACCAATGAGGGAGTGCTCGAAAAGGTGAAATGGATCTCAAGTACGAAATGTTATCTCGTGAATGTTGATAATATGAAAAAATATATAAATTATTTCTACCCGATGGACAATCACATCGATATGAAACATGAAGATATTATTGATAAAGGTGCTCGTGTGTATTACAAGGATTTAAGAAAGTATATACGCATAGATAGAACGCATCAAAGTACCATCAATCATAGAACGCATGGAAAGCTAGGGTTTATTTCTAGACAATTTCCACTTGCAACTCCCGCAAATGTAAAGTTGGGATACTAATTTTTACAATGAGGATAACCCACTCTAAAAACTGTTCCAAACGGGGCTCGAACCCGTGACTTTGGCGTTATAAGCACCACACTCTGACCAACTGAGTTACTGGAACAAATGTGCAATTCGGTTGTATTACTAACCAATTTGTATAACGGTGGGACTCTTTCCCACATCTTAATAAGTATTAAAATCTTTAAATAGATATAGTATTTAATTCAAAATCTCGGTCAAGAGGAGAAACTGTTGAGACATAACAATCATCTTAGCCATGTCCGTTTTGGGACCGTAGTCGCCGTAGCCCACAGTGCTTATAGTAGTGAATGAAAAATAGAAAGGATCTATAGATCTCTTGAAACCGAAAGCTTTGGGATCGAGTGCGTTAATTGTAGCATATAGGAGACCATATAATAAAGTCGTCGCGAGGACAATAGAGATTTTCTGCATTGTATACTATACCCCAATAGAATTATCAAGGCTCTTTCTCTTGAATTTCATATTCCTCACGCTCGTGACCCACCTGGAAACTGGATTTGCTGAGGCAGAAATCGTCGAAGCCGTGTCATCACTTATGATGATACTGAGACCATTACAGACATCGGGTTTATTCTCTTTATTTGGAAATTCATTAAGGAATGCCTTAATAGAAATTGCGGGTATATCCGGTGCTTCGTCGAGAAGTCGATCATACTCTAGTCGCGCCTTTTGCATAAAATCCATAACATTTACACGATGGAGAACATCTAGGGATAATTCCATATCTATATTCCTATAGAACTGTGAATATTGAACGCACATAGCAGAATTTGATTCTGCGAGTTTAGAACTCTGACTGAACTTACTTATAGAAGTAAGGATACCACCGAGAACATTAAGGAATGCGAATACATACTGTACAATCATAATCTTTGTCTTCGTATCTGAATCTACATCATCATTCCCACTTGGATTGAGAACCGCGAAACCACCTACACCTGTGATACTCGCGATGATTATACTTGGATAGGATAGGTAATCGTGTTGTTTTTTATAAAAGAGTCGAGCGTGATTATGAAGCCATCGGTACCCAGCGGCTTTCTCTGCCCAACGCACGAGAAGCTTCTCCTGTTTATCGCACCAAAAATGTTCATGGGGCACATCCACTTCACCCATTACACTTACACTTAGTCTATATATTTTTCAAGTTCCGGTTTCATTTCCTGTACCCACCATTTCTTTTTTTCTGGGTCCCATTTCGCCCCATGGGATTTCGCAACGTCTTTTTCGTCAAATGGAACATTTAGATATACGCGAGTCATCCACGCCTTCGCTTCTTCTTCAGTTTTGAATGATTTATATACCGCACCTGGGTACCCATCCACTTGTTCCTTAGCTTCGTCCCATGTAGTATATATACCCGGGGTGTGTCCCTTGAATATACTATAAAACTTTTGTCCCTTCGGTTTGCTTGTTCCACCGGCAGTCTCGAATGCTAAAGTATCGACTTCTTCATTTTTGGGATCTCCATTATGCGCCTTTACCCATTTCCATTCAACGACTTTCAACTTGTTACGCACGTCATCAATAGCAATCCATAACTCTTTATTTTTAACCGGTGTGCCTGTGGAAGTTACCCAATCGTTCTTTTTCCATTTTATAATCCATGAACTAATACCATTCTTCACATATTGACTATCCGTAAATATACACACTTCTTGGATGTCCCTCTTCAAACATTCCTCTAGGGCTTTGAGAATAGCAGTCATCTCCATTACATTATTAGTCGTGTCAGTCTGTTTACCAGATAATCTAAACAGATCACTAACCACACCCCAACCACCACGTCCAGGATTACCGAGACAACTTCCATCCGTGTAGATCTCATACATAGTTACTTACTGGGCTTATCCTTATACTCTGAAGCTTTCTTAGGTGTTTTACAGATCGTGTCCCCACAATGATCCCTATTTTGATATACAGAGTTTATAGAAGTTGAAATTTCCTCACAAGACTTAAGAGACCAACGTCCCAATATAGGTTTTTCTGCTTTAACAAAAAGGTCAAACACTTTCTTGAACATTATCTATATCGGGGGGTGTGTATTTAAGTGGGTTGTCAGGTTTGAAGAAGTCCTTAAATGGACACCCTTCACAACGTCTGTGACGTATCGCACATGTGAGTGTGTCGGGTTTCGCGATACAAGGTTTTTTCCGTTGTCGATAGGTTCGTCGTCGTTTAATAGCATAAATAAGGATTGGGGTTTGACCTAGAGCTAACATACTACCTAAAGTATTTTCGTTTTTAAATAGCATTAATTGTGCATTTTAAAAATGAGTTTTTGATTTAATGTACTAACAGACCGAAACCAACAAATTAATTTGAAAAGGCCAATCCGCCCATACCCGACTGGATGCGGAGGACGTTGTAGTTAGTGGCGAACATGTGCATGGTTTCAGCATCGGTCGCCTTCATCGTGACCGCAACCTGCGCGTTATCGATGCGCGAGAAGTTGCAGGTACCGGTGGGCTGATGTTCTTCGGGCTTGAGCGCGAAAGAATACGAGTACACACCGGGGCAGGGGTTGCCGGAGTGATGGTTGTAGGCCTGCACCTGGTTGAAGTACTTACCTTCCTGCTCCTTGAAGCGGTCTTGGCCGTTGAGGACAAGCTTGAACTTGCTGAGGGGACCCGCGAGTTCCTCGGTGTAACCCATGGTAGAGGTACCGGTGGAGTAGAGGGGGGTACCAACCGAGGATATGGGTACGAAGCAGTTGGACAAGTCGGTCGCGTCGAGAGGGTTAGACTCGAGAACGATATCGGTGGGCATGTTCTTGGAGGTGAAGTTCCACAATTCCGAACGAGCGGCAGTGTTGGAGAAGCACCACACAAGCTCCTTAACGGGGTGGTTGTAGGAGAGGCGGACCTGGACGGGGCTAGCGGACTTGACGGTGTCGGAACCAGTGTGCTGAACCTGTTCGATCAGGTACTCATGACCCTTCTGGGCGAAGCGGCGACGCTCTTCGGTGTCCAGGTAGACGTAGTTGGCCCACACCTTGAAAGTGTTCTTGTCCAGGTAGGTGGAGAAGGTGGACGCGATGTCGATGTCGATGCGCACTTCGTGGTACTGAAGGGCGATCAGGGGCAAGTACAAACCGGGGTTCCTGTTGAAGAAGAAGATGAGGGGAAGGTAGACAGTGCTGGAGGCAGCGGTGGTCATCTTAGCCCAGGTAGCCTTCTTGGCTTCGTCCAAGTAAAGCTCCGAGTACAAACGCCACCATTTCTGGTAGTGCTTGTCGATGCGCTGGCCACCGATGGACAGTTCAACGTTGTTGATCGCACGCTCAGCGACCCAGTTACAGTCATCCACGGTATCGGAAGTGACGGTGTTGGAAGTGAGGGACTTCAGTTCGAGGTACATGTCACCGACAAGGTCACCGTTACGGGCAACAGTCACGGAGACGCGACCGGAGTCAGCGGCAGTACCATTGACGGTCTGCTCGATGTTCTCCATCGCGAAGTTGGTGTGACGCTTGTATTTGGCCTGGTAGAAGGTAACTTCTGGGTTACCGGTAAGGTAGACGTCTTGGGCGCCGTAGGCGACGAGTTGCATGAGACCGCCAGCCATTGTGAGTGTTTTGTACTCTATACGGAGAAAATAATTCTGAGTAAATGCGCATTTATCGAACCCAGTTTTTCTCAGTGTAGATTAAATGTCGACACAGCCTGAAGAAATTGAAGATATTGAAATTGAAGAAGGTGAGATTATCTCCGAAGATGATATTTCAGAAATGGAAGATGAAGATGATAGTATGGATATTGCTGAATTGATGACATCTCTTTTAGCAACTGACGACGGAGACACTGTATGCTCCGCCCTCGTCAATATCGCGAACCAACTCCAGACCCAAAATAAAATTTTGATAAAGATGTTGAGTCAAATTAAAAATTAATTTAGAGAAAAGAATGATAGTTATTGTAAATGAAAGTCACTCACTTCATTGACAAGGATCCAAATATATATGAAGCACTCGCTGAGTTGCAGAAACAGAATATCCAGTCAATGAATGAGGAACAGGTAGCGAAAATTGTAGAAGATTTTGAATTTAGGTGGTACCTCAATCCCGAAATTCATTCCAAGTGTTTAGAGAGGGCTGCCAAATTGGGGTACCGACAATTTATTCACCCTGATAATTTTGACGATGATGGATTTCCCAGGCCCGATCAATTCGACATTATGGCCATCCTTGGTATAAAAAACCGTATGATTACCTTTCTTATCCAGCTCACGAACCATGTACAAGCCAATGGTAAGGGATACGAAGATATTGATATGACCATCAAGCGAATCAATTATGTCATTCTTCAGATTGAAGATGGGTTTGAGAACGTCAGGCGTCATCGTATCTCGTATGAACGTGTAAACTCACCCACAGCACTCCCACAAGTAAGTGTATATACCGATCCATCTGCGATGAACGAAGAAGACATTGAAAGTTCGACCCCTTTTCAGAAGTGTCTGATGCTCTCTCTAAAAGAGGCGTACAGAGCTGGATACCGTCGATACAAGGGACACTGTTGTGAAGAAATTAGGACCGTAGATGGGTTTCGTACGAGAGCGTGGGACCCAAAGTTTACAATCGAAGATTACGTCTATTCACTCCCTAAAAAGGAGAGTAACTTCTTGATTTGGAAAAACTTTACGAGTAAGGGGTCCATCTTTCGAGAAGTCATCGATAACCTATCAAAGTGTAAAGATGCACAATTCCCCGAGATTAAGAAGCGTCGTCACGTATGGGCGTTCAAAAATGGTGTGTTTGTGGGTAAAGAGTGGATTCCTGAGCGAGGTGCATATGAGTGTAGATTTTACCCTTATAAAGGTGAAAAGTATGCGTGCCTTGACCCGAGTATCATCGCCTGTAAATACTTTGATAAGCAATTCGATGACTTTTCTCATGTGGAAGACTGGAAAGATATCCCCACACCCTATTTTGACTCTGTTCTAAAGTACCAGAAGTTTGAAGATGCGGTTTGTCATTGGGCATACGTCATGGGTGGACGATTATGCTTTGATATCGGTGAGCTGGACACCTGGCAGGTGATCCCTTTCTTCAAGGGTATTGCTAAATCAGGTAAGTCTACCCTAATCACCAAGGTTTTCAAGAAGTTTTATGAATCTGAGGATGTTGGAACTCTTTCAAACAATATCGAAAAGAAGTTTGGTCTGTCCGCTATTAAGGATTCGTTCATGTTTATTGCCCCCGAGGTGAAAGGTGATCTCGCTCTAGAGCAAGCTGAATTTCAGTCTATTGTCTCAGGAGAAGATGTATCTATTGCAATCAAGAATCAAACGGCCGTATCCATCGAATGGAAGGTTCCTGGTGTATTGGGGGGTAATGAAGTTCCCAATTGGAAAGACAACTCTGGGTCGGTGTTGCGTCGGATTTTACCATGGAACTTTGGTAAGCAGGTACAGGAGGCCGACCCACAACTTGATGAGAAGCTTGACCGAGAGTTACCTATTATTCTTCTCAAATGCGTCAGGGGGTACCTCGATTACTCGAGTAAGTATAGAGACAAGGATATTTGGAACGTCGTCCCCGAATACTTCAAGACGATTCAGAAACAAGTCGCAATGGTTGCGAGTAGTCTCACAAACTTTCTGGAATCTACGTACATCAAACTTGACCGGGAACTCTTCGTACCCCAAAAGGAATTTGTCCCCAAGTTTAACCAACACTGTAAAGAGAATAACTTGGGTAGCCACAAGTTCCACCAGGATTTCTACGCCGGTCCATTTAGTTCCCGAGAAATTGAGGTGCGCATCGATACAGTTACCTACAAGGGGCGACTTTACAAACATCAACCCGTGATCTATGGTCTAGATTTGATCAATGATGATGATGATATTACTTTCACAGATAATCATTAAAAAAATACTCTTATATAATAACATGAGCCAGAAGATTAAGGAATTTGTCAAAGAATCTGGCATCGAAGTGTCCAACTCAAACTCAAACTCAAACGATAATAATTTTGCGAGAGAACTTGAAGAGACCATGCTTCGTAAAGAGCGCGAACGCGCTGCGGGATTTCGTACCCCCCCCAGACCCCGACCTCGTGAGGTTCAGGTTCCCCAACGTCTTCAGAAAAATTTAGTAAATGATCGGTCGTATGCAGGTGCATTTAAACAATTTGAGAATAATTCTCCATTAGAAAATGAATTTAACGATGTAAAATTGTCTGCAAATGATGATAAAATGATCGAAAACTTAATTCGGGAGTTTGATGTACCAGTAGTAAACTCTCTCCAGTTTAGTAAATTCAACCCGGGTATGTTCAACGCCAATGTTGATTCTGGGTTTGAACCAAAAGATACTATTATTGATCTTAAAAAAATACTAGTAAAGAAGCCACTCCCAAAAACACCTATTGGTGAAGGTCTTTATGTAGACATAAAGGAAATTAAAGGGGTATATGGACAGTTTAAGACAGGTTTCTCTCACACTCGAGACGCTGGTCCAAAGGGTTCTCTTAATAAAAATTTTGCGAGTGTACAATTCATGATAACACTTTCAAATGACGTTGAAAGTAAGGGGGGTAGTGTAAATATTTACCGAAATGGTAAGATTCGATTTTCTAGTGGATTTGTCGGAACGAATATCACGAATCAACCCGAACTTCTCCGACGTTTCATCGTGAATACATACACCGAGCGCCAACCATTTTTATATAACGCATTCACCTATAACAATCTGAGTGGAAAGTTTAGAATCAATGGTCGGTTTAAGAGTTTACCTGTGATCGCGAGTAGACAACGAATGTACGGTATAACGAATATGTCTATCATGGAAGAACAGACACCTTTCCTTTATGTACCCATTGAAGGTGCGACTTTGATTTTTTCAAAAAGTGGTAACATTCAGGTAGTAGGTGCAAGAACTCCTGGAATTATGCTCAAAGGGTATGACGTTGCAAAGGATTTAGTTGAAAAATTGTATGCCGATGACCAAGTTTATGTGACTGGGGTATTCGATGAAGGTGTAAAGGTTGGTAAATCGAAACCGAAGCCAAAGAAGAAAGTTGTCTCACCAAAAAGGAAATACACCAAAAGAAACTCGAGTGAGAATGAACGTATGACCAAAGCTGAACTCATAAAACTCGCTAGACGTAAGGGTGTTGTCAACTTTAGAACAAAAATTAATGGTGGTTCTAGAGCTGCATCCAAGGATGAGATTCGCAACAGAATCAAAAACATTTCCAATAAAAAGAATGTGACTTTCAAAAACACTCAAAAGAATGAATCTATCAAACTCAATGGTAATGGTAGTACATTCAGAGTTGGTCGTAAGATATGTACAGACATGAAAAAAGATGAACTTATTCGTATCGCTGGGATTCTTAAGATCAAACCCGATGAGAAAGAAACGAAGAATACATTGTGTAAGAAAATTCAAGCTGTACGAAACAATCTAGCCAAACCTAAACCCAAACCCCCTCCATCCCCACCCAAACCCAGTAAAAGGCAAGTACAACGTGTAGCTGCCAATGCGAAACTCGACGTGAAGAAGAGTGAAGTCATGAAGAAGAGGGGTCTCAACGAGAACTCGATTCGCAAAGATATCACCAAACTCTATGGCGAGACTTGGATGAAGAAATACAAACCCAATCTCAATCAGGATGTACGCAATATGAAGACAACGCTTAACATCATCAACAAGAAGAATAAAACTGGTATCGCTTTCAAGAAGGATATAGACGCGGTCAAGAAGAATGTCGTCAGTCGGTGGAAGATGGAGAGAAAGAGGGAACTTGAAGCGAAATACCTAATGAACACTGTGAGTGTTAATGGTATCGCACTCAACCTTAGGAACAACTATCGTCGTGCGGCTGCCAACTATATCTTGAGCAGGAAGACAACCCCTTCGAATAGCAGGATGACAGAATATAGGAAGTATTGGTTGAAATTTAGAGCCAATGCTAATTCCAATAGGCGTTCTAATGGAATTAACAGAGCGGTAAAGGCTCGAGTTGAAAAGATGTAGAGGATATCAAACGCAATTACTTCTTGGGGCGGATTTCCTTGGGGACATTCTTCGCGGTCTCCTTGGTGATCGTCTTTGTGGAAGCGTTGTTGGCGACAGGCTTGACCGCGTTGGCGACGGGCTTGTAGTTACGGTTACCCTCAGCATTCTTGGTGAAGACGGCACCATTGTTCGTCTTGTTGATGCGTCGACCATTGGAATCGACATAGGGGGTGGGGGCGACAGCGGGAGCCATCATACCTTCTCGCATCTTATCGAAAGTTTTACGCGCCTTCTTGGTAATAGAAGCGGCAGTTTCTTGAACACGTTTCATAGTTTTAGACATTTATATAGAGCGAGAAATGTTTTTGAGGTGGATTGTGTGATAAGAGAAATCATATTTTGGGAATGTTTCTTTGATTTTATTAGAAAGGCATGTTGCTGTAACTATGTGAGCCTGTCCTGAACGTTCCAATTCGAGGAACCGATCCTCCATCTTGACGAACATTTTCAACTCCTCATGGGACATCCCATCTGAGTGCATCTGGAGATACATATCCTTCGATCCACCTTGACTTATGTAGAAGTTTTTGGAACCCTCAACTTCCTCAGACTTTGTACGCTTTTCACGCATGAGCGCCAATACGAAGAGTATGAGAATGATAGAGAGTATCATTTCTATTTACTCATATATTTTTATCAACCGAGTAAGGCTATGATAACTGTGAAACCAAGGTAAATATTGTTGTTCATCTTCTACGTGGAAATTAATTTAACGATATCGTCAATTTTCTGAAGAATGTTTTGAAACTTGTACACTGAGTCCACCTCCGATGGTTTCACGATCTCCAATTCAATTTGGTAGCTCGCCTCCTCTTCTGAGTCCATATCAGCATTGTCTCCAGATGAGATAGTCATATCGATACTGAGGTTCTTACGTATGAATGAATGGCGAGTTTTGGTACGTTTCCGATCCATATCATATTCACCCGATGTAGGAATCTCGCGGGCGATACAGAAGCGTACATCGAGGGGTTCATGTTTGAAGTCTTCTTTGACCACTGAAATTTTCTGAATCATCGTCTGTTCACCACTCTTTTCATCGACTGTGATACGGACGTTGTTTCCATCACTGTAATACACTTCAGATGTACTATTCTTAATCGATTCCCACCCGTTAAATTTCTTTAGACCCTTGAGAACTTGTTTCCATGTATCCTTCCCTACATTCGTATCGAATAGGGAACCATTGTGCTTACCGAGACGAATTTCAACCTCGATATCGCCTTCACCCTTGTGGGCTTCAAAGATAGGGAGTACTTTTTCTGCAATATTCATCTTAACATTTACTATTTGCGTCTTTCTCTTAAGCCTTTTTTACACATAAAATGTAATGAAAGGGTTTGGAAACATTGGAAATACATGTTATTTTAACACGGCTCTCCAGTGCCTTTTACATATCCCTGTGATGTCGAATCATTTCATACGAAATCAATACACGGGGGTCTGTCCATTCACCAGAGCATACTCTGATTTTATTCTGATTTATTGGACGAGAGGACAGGAAACAGTGGATGTTAAACCACTTCTCACTGCATTTCAAAAGGAATTTCCTCGTTTCAAATCTCACGAACAACACGATGTTCAAGAAGCTGTATTGTGTATTATTGATATTATCGAGAGAGCTGAACCGGTATTGAAAGAATGGTTTTATGGGAAAAAGACACAGGAAACTATATGGCCCAATGGAAAGTCATCAAATGAAGAGGACTTTAGTATTCATTTGATAACCTCGGAAGGTGAGGATATGGGTAAGATGTTAGCTAAGAGTACCGATTGGAATACACTCGAAAACTTTGAGGATATGGAAGGTAAAGTACACAATGTCGCCACGACCCGTATGGTATTTTCCAAATTACCCAAAGTCTTAATGATCTCATTTGATAGGAAAAGTCATATCAAAGTTATTGAAACTATTCATATCGAGGGGGTGGAATATAATTTAATTGCGAGTGCAGTTCACCTCGGGATCCAAAATGATGGACATTACGTCAGTTTTGTAAAACGAAAAAATAAATGGTTTTTATTAAATGATGAAAATACTAAAGAATGTGAACTCCCCAAGGAAGCTGGCCACTATTTCATGGTCTACAATCTAAAAACTCCTTCATCTGTATATTCTCCTTGATATTAACTATAGTCCGGTAAAATGTCCGTCTATTATTGGGATGTGTTTTATCGGTCCTCCTTTTTAGTGGTTTCCACCACATCGGTGACTCCCATGTGACGTACATACACTCAACAATCGCATCATCCTCAAACCATGGCTTGTCTTCTATTCGGTTATGTGGGATTTCACTTTCAAAATACATCTTCCCCTTCTCCTGTACATACAGCCGCCAAGTCGGTACACCCGCGTTAAATCCCGGTGTTTCTCTCGAAGGTTCCCTCTTCATGAGAAAATCTACAGTATTCTTCTCTTGTGGTTTCCATTTGAACATCGTTTCGTGTGTACCAATCCTAATTGGTTCATTCACGGGTGTGAATACAAGACCATCAATTTTTTGTTCAATTTTGGGAAGATACTCATCCATAAACATGGCGAATTCTCTCATGTGGTGAAACGTCTTACATTTGAGACGGTACACGTCAGATTTCATGTAAATGATAGACTTCATGAGACCCCGAGAAGCTTCTAGGCGTTCCATGAGGTTCTTGTTCCATACAGATTCACCTGCGACGAGAACGGCATCATACACCATAAGAGTCCCTTCGTAGAGTTCTCCATCGAGAATCGTTCCATCATAAGCACTCTTTTTAAGGTTAATGGGTGCCTCAAACATAGCAAAAGCCCGATTTACAAATAGACATTTCTTCTTTCCTTCGTAGGTGAGGGCAACCATCATGTGTCGCTCACCATCAGTCTTCTCACATACCATATAATCACCTCCTTTGAGAATAGGAAAATGTTTATGTTCGATAGATATAGGTTGTGGACCTGGGAAATATTCCTTACTCCCCCAACGAGCATGGATAAAGTCTATGACATATTTGTGAAGTGGGGTAGACATATTCTACGTTCGGTATAAAACTTTAATTTACTTTGACCCCTGCCGCGTTTAGGATATTACCTAAACATTCATGTGTATAAGTCATCGTCAACTTAGCTGCAGTAAATGCATATATTCGCACACCACATTCCTTAAATTTATCAAACATCTTTGGACTGATTTTCCAGTTTCCAGTCTTCTTATCTTTGATACTTTTGATTGTATTTTTCGTATACATTATCCACGCCTTCGCATCTGTAGAAATTACATGGTAGATATTTTCGGAAATCTTGTTATCAATATTCGTATCAAAGTTGAGTCCCATCTGCGATGTAGGTTCGGTTGATTCATTCCTCACTTTTTGCTTGAAGAGTTCCCAATCGATGCCTTCCCGAACACCTGGAAATACAAGACACCCAATTCCATCGTATTGTTTGAAACATTGTTCAAGGGAAGTATCATCAATTCCAACCCCAAAATCAATAAAAATAATACGTTCATACAATTTCATACATTTTTGAATTATTTCAGCTTTTTCATATGGATCATCATTAACGTATGTGATTTCATTATCATATTTATTTTGAAGACATTTTATATTCAATCTGAGAATTGAATGTAATGTTTTTACATGACAGGATTTAGATCGCGTTACTATGATTGTACCAAACTTCATACTCTCAATAAAGTTCTAAACCTTAAGCCTATCTGCCATACACCCCGAAAATGGTAGATTACCAACATGTCCCAAAGTAGTATTCACATCTGCGAAAATTTTACCATCTGTCTGTTGCCAGCGGCGACAAAACGCATAATCTTCGGACAAGTATCTACGAGTATCTGGATCAATCATACAGTCAAAGGCTGCATGGTATTCATCGAAGTCCCTATTCTGGTGATCATTCTTACACCAGAGGTCAGGGAACTTTTCCTCGAGAGTTGTAAACACAGAACGCTTAATAACCATGAAACCGGTGGGTCCATCCAAAATTTCAATAAATCCATTTTCTACAGGTCTATTCCTCGCCCCAAAGTTAATCACGAGACTCGAGGAGAGCATGGCCATGTCTCGCTCGTCCCCCCTTTTGACAGCTTCTGCAGCTTGATCCCACATCACAACCTTTTTAGGGTAACATGCAACACTCACGTCATGTCCAGACCTCACCAGACGCACAACTGCTTCGGGGTCAAAATGAACATCTGCATCGATAAACATGAAAAGTTCGCACTCTGTTTTTTGCATGAAGCGACCCACAGATACATTCCGTGCGCGGTGAACGAGGGATTCATTTTCAGTTGTATCGAGATATAATTGGATACCCTCTTTGATCAAGAGAAGTTGGAGTTTAATGATACTGGACATATACTTCTCGAGACACATTCCACCATAACATGGTGTCGCGAGAAACAGTTTAGTCATTTTATTACAATTACGTTTTTAACTCTAAGTGTTTTTTTATAATCACTTCAATCTTATTTAATGTCGGGATAGACACTGAACATTTTTCACACATCTCACCCTTTGTGACGTTCGGTGAGAGAACTATATAAATAATCGCAGATGCTATACTATTTGGTGTTTTACTCATCAATTCTATACAATCATCCGTCGCCCCACACAGTTTATTACACTTGAGACGCTCATCACGAGAAACCTCAAATGCGTTTAGTAACCGCTGCATCACATCAAATGCCTTCGTCACGTAATTCTTTTTTGTTGCACCAGATATATTATCCTGAAAGATTTGTGTCGTGCGACTTATATCCTTTGACTGAATTCCAAACATATCCGCAATCTCCTTCGTCGTTCGAGGGTGCTGGGCCAGTCTACATGCGTAGAGTACACAATTCGCTTTGATGCCTAGACGCACCGCCCCCCTTGTTAATTTTTCATTATTGAATTTTCGATATAGTATTTTTGCATCTTTCAGTACAGTCTCTGGTAGAGTATAGCATGCTTCATCAATATCTTTGTATGCGTGGAATAGTGATCTATCTCTGTGATTCATAGACATGTGAAAATTTATTTTGGCCATACGCTTATTCTCGTACGTGGATGAATGTTGCGTTGATATGATTGTCCCCTTACCCCAGTGTTGAGAAAACAACTCGGGGTTAGCATTTGGGTTTCCACATCTAGAAGGATCGTTCACTTTCCCACCATCTGTGACTCCACTCGTCCATTCTGCCGTATCATCAATAAAACGATCTTCGATGAGACCGCAATCCGAACACGTTGGTAATCCCTCTGGTGAGAAAACTTTGATTCCCGAACATTCATTACATATATTTATATTCACTAGCTTTTCTTCTGTTGTTTTTGGTAATAGGGTGTCCAGTTCGGACCATATGGTTGCCAGCATTGTTTTTGATTGTGGCAACTTTTTTTAGAATTTTCATAAAACGCATCACTGACTTAGGTGCCGTACACGTGTTTCGATCATATTAATAGTTTCCTTGAAACTCTTACCACCTGAAGTGGTGGGTTCCCATTCATTCCACTCTTTATCGATGGCCTGATGTCCGGGGGGTAGGACAATCTCTTGACCTACAATTTCACTATCAGAGACGACAAAGCCTTCAAGGTCCGATTGGTCATCACCACCTTCGTCATACAAGTCACTGTCACTGTCTTCGATATCAATTTCACTGTACATTGCAAATCTGTTCATCCCAAGTGATTTCATCTCAAGATCGGTAAATGTTGTCCCACTTGGGTAGTGTTCTGTCACACTTTCGTAAGGTGCGGGAGAAAGAGTTTTGGATTCGAGTTCATATACACAGGCACCCTTATAAACGAGTTCAGTTGGATTAAGATATCTCAGGCCAAGAGTATTTCCAGTGTTCATACCAACAATCCCATACATTTCATCTTCTACACCGTCTTCGTTTACCAGTAGTTTAACTATATCATCTTCATTTATTTGAGAGGGCACAATCATGCTTAGAGTTTTTCGACAAAAAATAATCAGGGATAATATCACAGATGAAAGTTATTATTTATTCGAAGGAAGGGTGTCAATATTGTGACCACGCAGCCACCCTGAGTGAGACAGAGGGGCTGGTATATGAAAAAATACTAGTGGACAAAGACGAACTCAAGAAGTTGTGTGGTGACAATGTAACAGCCTACCCTCAAATATTTATTAACGGAAATCACATCGGAACATACTTTGATTTTCAGGACTATATAGAAAATGAATACGAACCAATTCTTGCCCCCACCTTAAACAGGTTCACTGTCTTCCCCCTGAAGTATCCAGATCTCTGGGAACTCTACAAGAAAGCTCAGATGTCCAATTGGACAGCTGAAGAGGTAGATCTTTCTAAGGATATAGAGGACTGGAAAACACTAACTGATAATGAACAGAAGTTTATAAAGTATATCCTGGCGTTTTTTGCTGGATCCGATGGAATTGTTTTTGAAAATATTAACAACAACTTTGCCGATGAGGTGCAGATATCCGAAGCTCGCTCATTCTATGCCTATCAGTCTCACAATGAAATGGTTCACGGTGAGACCTACTCTAAACTTATTGATAAATATATCAAAGATCCCACTGAAAAGAAACAACTTTTCGAGGCTATTCAAACTGTACCCTGTATCGAAAAGAAGGCCAATTGGGCCCTGAAATGGTTTGATACCAAGTCCAAGACTTTTGCTGAACGTCTATTCGCTTTCGCCTGTGTCGAAGGTATCTTCTTTTCTGGGAGTTTTTGTGCCATCTATTGGCTAAAGAAAAGAGGACTCATGCCAGGTCTCTGTTTTAGTAATGAGCTCATCTCGCGTGATGAAGGGCTTCACCAGGAGTTTGCCGTTGAGTTGTTCAAACAACTCAGAAATAAACCATCAACTGATACACTTCATACTATCATAAAAGAAGCGGTTGAAATTGAAAAGAATTTCATCTTAGATGCTCTCCCATGTAATCTCATTGGTATGAACTCTGAGAAGATGTCTGAATATATCGAATACGTATCCGACCGTCTTCTGAAACAGCTTGGTCAGCCCCCAATTTGGAACTCCAAAAACCCCTTCGACTTCATGGAAAATATCTCCCTCGATGGGAAGACAAACTTTTTTGAAAAGAGAGTCGGGGATTATGGGAAAATGGACGATACATCAAACGAAATTGGTTTCGATGAAGAATTTTAAAAAAAAATATTATCGTACAGTATAAATAATGCAGAGACTAACACTCATTATTCTCATTCTCATTCTCATATTGGGAATTGGTTTCATGGTATTATATCAAATGGGGTACTTGGAACAATTTTTCCTCCAGGAAGGTGATACATGTGAACCCGAAGGTACGGCTGATTCCAATGCGACATATACTATAGACGCAGACGGGGAGTGTGTATTCACGTGTAAAAGTGAATACAAGAAAAGTGGTGATACATGCATCGAAGATACTACGGGTGATGCATGTACGACGGAAGATATGGATGATAGGGGGACTTATGTGTATAATGCCAGTGGTACTTGTGCTTTATCTTCGTGTAGCGGTGCATACGATGCAGTTGGTACATCATGTGTAAAGAAACTCCCTATGGCTCAACATGTTCGAATTGAACGACCATACGGAAAAGTAATTAGACTGCTTGAAATTGAAGTGTATAATCAGGAGGGTGATGTCATATCATCAGAGAAAGACACTACGGGTGCTCCTGTTGCGATGAATCTCAATAATCTCGTAGATACTTTATACCAGGAAGCAGGTGTTAGTACTGTTACAAGCACGGAGGCTGAATATCCATATATACAAATTGATCTCGATTCATTACAACAAATTAGTTCTATCAAAATCACTAGTAGTGCTGCGGACTATGCACCTAAACCCGCCCTGGAAGGGACGGTGGTTACAACGGTACAGGTTGCCAATGATAGTCTCAAGAATGCGATTGTGAAGCTATTCGCTGCGGATGGTACTACTGTTACCGCTGCGACCCCACCTACCAATACGCTACAGCAGGTGGCCGTATATGATTTTACTGGAGAAACACCTGCATGGACATATAGTGATTTATAATTATAATTCAGTAACCAACTATAAATTTCAATCTTAAAATGTGTACATATATTTTAAGAGTGATTGATTGAATAAATATTTAATTAAAACAGGTTGCCATCGGAAGATACAGACATGGGTTTGAGGGTACGTCCAGTATTCTCCAACTTTATCTGAGGTTCGGTGAAACCGGGTTCTGCATCGGGTGCATCAACCATGGGCGCTGGGGGCTGTATCACAACCTTTGTACCCTTTCCTTTTTTTTTATCACCACAACCACAACCCGTTTTAGTGGGCTTCTTCTTATTTTGCAAGTTCATCATACCCCACACGATGAGTATAAAGACGGCGGTGTGTACGAGAAGTCCGAGTGTAGAGGGACACCCGGTTGGTGTCGCAATGGCGGGACCTAATACTCGCCTGACGAGACGGAACGTTTCGGGGTTCGCGACAATGAAAAATGTAAGACCTGAAATAACAGAAATGATAAACTTTTCCTGCTGCTTCTCGCCGTTACAACCACATCCACAATCTTTAAAAACACCCATAATTACTTTTAATATATGTCAACAAAAAAAAACACTTAAAGTCAAGCCTCATAATGTATATATAACCAACCAACAATGTCGCTCACTATCCAACGCTCTACTGAATTCTCCTCTGCCTCTGTGCAATTTTCAAAATTTCGTAAAAACAAAAATGGCGGTAAAGCCGTCTACCTGAATAGCGGCGACAACAAAAAAAATTATATTCAATTTCCTTTTATGCGATCACCATATGGCCTGAGTGCTTTTACTGACGAAGGTACAGGGCGCACCTCGTATTCGTTAGATCTTTCATTTGATCCCGATAACACCGAAGCGATGGAACTTCACGACAAACTCAAAGAACTCGATGATATAATCGTAGATACTGTCGCCAAGAACTCCAAGGAGTGGCTCGGTAAAGAGTTTAACGTCACTGTCCTGAAAGAAGCACTCTACAAACCCATGATTCGCCCTGGTAAAGAGCAATATCCAGCCACTATTAAACTCAAGATTCTCACCAAACCAGATGGTACATTTGTTCCTGAAGCATACTCCATGCAGAAACAATCTATCTCTATCGACAGCATTGAAAAGGGTCAGAAATGTATGGCTATCGTTGATCTTAATCAAATCTGGTTCATCGATAACAAGTTCGGTGTGACTATCCGCCTTCAACAGGCCCTTGTTGAACAGTCCACCAAACTCCCATCATTCGCCTTCCAGGGTGTTGATCTTCCTACCGATGTCGGTGTTGAAGACGAGGAAGATGAAGAAGTCGATGAATAAATATATCACACAATAAAACTTAAAATCCTCATTGGTAAGAAGAAAAATCTTCTTACGAATAAGTAAGTATGACAAACCTTGAGAGTAATCTCAAAAAAATATTACGAGGTAAGAAGGCGTGTACTCCAGGTAATTTTTTAAAGGTTCCATTTTGGCCATATGGAAAGATGAAACCCGCTAAAGGTAAAATGTTGGGACAAGGACAATACAGTAAAGTATATAGAGGGAGTATAAACGACAATGGTCGTCGTTATGTTGCCTACAAAGAGATAGATACAAGTAAGAATACAGTGGGGTCAGGTGCGTTTGAATACAAGGTTGCAAAACAATTGAAAGGGTATGGCGTTCCTGATCAATATATGTATAAGAAATGTGAAAGTATGGACATTCTTTATCTAGAACATATCAAAGCTAAGGAATTCGATATATGGTGGAAAACCAACCCAGGAATGGAGGAGATAAAATCTGTCATGCTCCAAGTTTTGTATAATTTATATAGAATTAAACAAGAATTCCCCGGATTCAGACATCATGATCTTCATGGTGGTAACATTCTCGTACGCCCCGTGCCGACCAAGGAAATTGTGATACGTTTGGGGGAAAATCAATCATACAAGGTCTCAAATGGTGGTGTGGAAGCTGTTATGATTGATTTTGGACTGTCGGTTTTTCCTAGGATAACTAATCCCGTTATTTCAAATGGTGGATACGAATATGTGGGAATATCAAAGAAATCCCACCCCCAATATGATTTACACACCTTCCTGAATACTGTTTGGATTAAAGTGATTAGACCTAAAAATGAAAATGAGCGCAAGATACACGAATTTATCAAATCTCTCATCCCTACAAAGTATCTAGGTGTTATGGTAATGAAAAAACAAACTATTATACGTCGTATTGGTATAGATGAGGGTAAAGGAGATATTCCAGGATTCAAAACGGTTTTGAATCACTCATTCTTCACTGGTGAAAAGAAAGTAAGTAAGCTTAATAAGCTTCTCAAAAATATCACCTCTAAGACCAAACTCAAAAAACCCATGGTCATCGCGGTTCCCAATAAGAAGTCTCCAGTGAATCAGAAAGCGGCGTTGACTCGTGCAGTGACTATAATGAAAGCAAAACAAAAACCGATTATTCGCCGAAAATAATATTATTATACAATATAAACAATGTTCGCTTTCATTATTCTCGCGATTATCAACATAATCATTCTGACGAAAACTGGTCAGGCCAAGAAGGCCGCTCCCCCAGTGGGGGAGGAAAAGGGTTGGACTGTTTACGGGACCATGGGGTGTGGCTGGACTCGTAAGCAACTTGAACACATGAAAAAGGCTGGTAAGGCTCACACCTTTGTCGATTGCGACAAGGAGGAGTGTAAGGATATGAAGGCTTTTCCCACTCTCGTCAGCCCTGACGGGGAAAAAACTGTTGGGTACAAGGAAGTTTAAATACCTCGCACGACAGTGAGACCAATGGAAAGTATGAACGCATCAAGCATGGTGTTGATAGGTTTCAACACGGTGATGTGCTTCACGAGAGAACGGTTCCATACGAGACGGAGAAGGAAAGTGCTGATAAGGATGGTGAGTACAAATATGAGAAACTCGGTGAGCATATCAGACTTAGTGCGAGCCTTTGAAACTTCCTGGATCATTTATTAGATGTCAATATTTTTTTCTATTCCAAATACAAATGAAAGGTCTACCTGTGAGTGGTTCCGAAAATCGATTTACCAATAGACGCTGGGGTACATCTACTGGTATCGGTAATAATAACTGTTATGCATATGCTGTGGGTGACTATGAAGCTTATAGATGGCAAAAGTCCATTCCTGGGGATCGTTCCGGTATGTCGAATAGGTATCATAACTATACACACTGTACTAATCTCCCAAACCGTGTTGTTTCCGACAATCCCAATAAAGTGTATAAGGTTGGTGCGAGTGAAAAATGTAAGAAAGGATACTTCAAGGTGATGATGTTTGTCTCCCCTGGGAGACCCACAAATTATATTCGCCAAGGTGATTTCCACTTTTACAAACAGCACAATGTGGTTGAGTATCGAATCAAGATTGGGGATACTATCGCTTCAGTCGCGAAGTTCTTTAAGATTCCTGATTCGCGGATAAAGAGGGCTGGTCCATTTAAAATTGGTACACGTATCATATTCAAGGCTAACGTATTCAGTCACAAGCGTGGGTGGGCGACTGGACCACTTCTGACTGATGCGAAAGGTAAGGCGATCATAGATCCTCGCAAGGCTTCTAGGAACTACCCAGGTCTAAACTACGAGAGATATTGTAGTTCATTCTGTGTTAAGAACCGAGGGATCAAAGTCGGAAAGACTCATCCCAAGGTCCGAAAGAATACTGTCCAGGTCTAATGTTTCCTCCACATCGAAGGTTATATCAAACATATCCATCACATTCAAAATCGATTCCTCATTCAAGGACACAGAGTTCGCAGCTGCTGTGTAATTGTTCTGAATCGACACGACGATCTTAAATTGAGATCCATCAATTACTTTTCTACATGTAGGGCACGTATTCTTACCTTTATCTTTCCATCCCTGTAGACAATGGGAATGAAATATATGTCCACACCTGGTCGGGGTATTGTTACGTGTTGACCTGACCTCACTGAGACATATGGCACATGTCGCCATTCTATAGGAAGGTTCTAAAGTTTTTATCGTGATTTAGCTCATTTAATATATATCGGAAGCGTTAACAAGAGGCTTGTCACATGTGTTGCAGTTATCCTTCCCCTGTTCCCCCTGTATCTGAGACATGAGGGCGGGACCCTGCTTCTGCAGAAGCTGTCTGTACGAATAGTTGTCTTCGAAAGAGATGTTGTTATTCTTCATGATGTAATTGTTGAAAAGCTGAGAGGACGAGTTAATAGTGAAGCATCTACCATCGGCCATACCAAGTCGCTGAGACATTTTGTTATTATAAAACTAGAAATTAATTTGTCTATTCGTAATCGTTTTCATCCACGATTCGAAACCCTCCCCCCTGAGCTTTTTTATAAAAGGTTCACATTTGTACCCCAAATAAATATCAAAAACGTCTGTTTCCTGCGTTCGAGAAACCCTAATCTCGGGATTCTCATTTATATGCTGGTTAATGATATTGTATGCGAAAGCAATCTCTTTGAGGGTTTCCGCCCCCGTGATGATGATCTTCCCTGTACTGAAGATGCTACACGTAATCTCCTTCATATCGTGAGATGGTTTGAACTTTATTTTAACTGCTGAGTATCTATCCGGTTCAAAAGACATCTTGAATATATCGTCATACTCTTCAAACCAGTTTGCAACCTTAATGAGATTCACATTGTAGTTAAGACTGAAGTTGGAATTGATCATCACAACACGAAATGTATCATTTGAAATCTTGATATCCATACCCAAAAATACCCTGAAGATATAGGCGAGTTGTGTAATGATACGTTTACAATCGAAGAGGTCGCAGCACCCTGCAACTTGGACACTTCCATTGGGAAACACTTTTACAGATTTAGTACTATACGTGTCGTGATACGTTAGGGTGACCTGATTGTAAAAAGTGGTGGGTTTCAATTTCCATTCAAATCCATCGGTATTCGTTCCCTCGCGTCGCATCTTATAAGATCCAATTCTTTCAAAGGTTTCACGAAGTTTTTTAATATCAACCGACTGGATAAAGCTGGAAACCATTGTGATCGTCGTAATCTTGATCCATGAAGGTCTAGTCTCATCGGGTAAAGCTTTTCGCATATCATCGAGTGTTAGGAGATACGAAAAGCTATTATTGGCAATTGAGGAATACATTTAGGAACATACTTTTCTATATATGTGTGTCTCACTTAGGTGTTTAAAGAAAACAATCGTCGAATGATTATATGACTTCCTTTATCAAATTTGCGAAACATGTACATGATATTGAATCTGATATCTCATACGTCGAGGTCATTTATGATCGTTACGTAAATGGTAAAGGGTACGAAACCTATAATGACTACATCAACACCGAACCCCTCGCAGACTGGGTAACACTCGAGTCCCAAAAGCGATCAATTCCTTATGTAAAATTCCTTGATGTGATGGTCAAAAAAACGATAGAGGTTCGTCAACGTATGATTGAGCTCACACTTGAAAATATTCTTTTATATGAACAACCTGATCGAGTATACATTCGTCTCGTACACGCCATTAAAATTATTGATCCAACATTCCAACCACCCCGCATAAATAGGGAGAGTACTTGGCAGATGGAGCTTGCAAAAAAGATATGTAAAAAATATCTACCACACGCTATAGAGATGTGTGCTAAAAAATCACGACTTGAATACTTTCTCAACGTCTTGCGTACAATAGAGCGAGAACAATGAGAAGAGTAATCAAAAAGATCCAGAAATAAGATACACTTTTATTTGAAACACCAACAGTCAAAGGTTTCCTATCCCGTGTGAAACCATAATCTATATTCCTTCGTGGATGAATATCTTTCTCAATAAGACACGGTTTAGTTTCTTCTTTACATAAACCAGTCTTACAAAATACACTCTTCTCGGTGGGTGGAGCCTGAATAGAAGGTTTCACTTCAACAAAATCTTTAGAATTACCCGTCTGTCGCAGACTCCCAGGGAGGGAGAAATCATGTGTGACAAATGGGTTCACATCATTGATAGCATCTTCATCGTTGAGCATGTACACACTCATCGCTGTTACTACTAGTTCAGATTATAATTTTTATGCTTCATTTTATACCGATGTTCTTCCCACATTTTATCCAAATCAACATTTAACATATGTGCGAGTTGGAAGAGATAACTAAAAACATCACCCATTTCCATCATGACATCAGTGCCTCGCTCCTTCTTGAGGTTGGTCTTCTTGAATGTTTTCTTATACTGCCTGATAGCTGACGCGAGTTCACCAAATTCTTCAGTCAGGAGAAGCCATACTGTATCTACAGCGGCTCGATCCCACCCCTTCGATCTACACACTTTCTCGGTTTCTGTCTTATAATAATTGAGACTCATCACTTATGTTTACCTGGTTCATACTCTTTAATTGATACCGATCTTGTAATTGAAGTCCAACTTCTTTCCCGTCGTACTTGTATTTATAGGTTGATCGAGGGGGACACTGATGGTATCGATTTCTTTCGCATATGCGATGTACTGGGATACACCAGTTTGGATCTGAGATAAAGCGGTCTCGATAACCCGGGTGTTGATGAATTTAACTTGCTCATTCACTTTGATGTGATGATCACCAGCACTGTTGATGAATACCATTCGCATGATACCATAGAGATCATCGGGGTTTTGGTAATCGATGGCGATACCAGTCTTATCCTTGAATGTTTGACGAATGCCACGCTGAATCAAATTTTTGTTAAATTTTGAAAAGAAGAGAGAGTTCAGTGGGGTCTCACACTGTTGAATCGAATCAAGATGGAGGTTATCACACATTTAATATAGTCGCCGAAAAAAATTGTGTGTAAATAGTAAATGCTGAACTTCGCTGACTTTAATGAAGTGTATGCCAACAAGCCCCCAACGTTTGAGGAAATTCCATGCAAACCCCCAGCCTGCTTCGTTGGTTCTTACCCCCCAGTGGCAAAAGCTGGTGAGCCTGGTCCTTTTTTCGTGAACACCTATCTTCTCCAACCCAACCGAAAGTTTGAGACTTTTGGAACAGTTCCCGTGAGGAGCGCTGATCTCAGGTGCAAGAAGTAAGTTAAAAATAAAAGTGGAACACTAGATATATGAGGGTCATTAAACGCTCAGGTCGTATTGAGGATATGAAATTTGATAACGTCACCAATAGGATCAAGAATTTAACGTACGGACTCTCAGAAAAATGTGACTCTTCTAAGGTTGCACAGCAGGTATTTTCTTCTATGTACGATAACATTACCGCACAGGAGATCGACACCCTCTCCGCTGAAATTTGTGTTGGTATGATCACTTCCGAACCAGATTATGAGGTTCTCGCCACCCGTATTATCGCGAGTAACATCCACAAGGTCTGCCCCAACAATTTTCATCTCGCCATGAAGAAGCTCCAGAAGGCTGGTGTCGTCACCGACGAAGTTGTCGAAGTTGCTCAACAGGTCAAGGATGAGATCAAGAGTGACCGAGACTTCGATTTTGGGTACTTTGGTATCAAGACTCTCGAGAAGGGGTATCTTCAACGCGTTGAAGGGAAATTGATCGAGACACCACAGTACCTATTCATGCGCGTCTCCATTGGTATTCACGGGAAGGATATTCCCTCTGTACTCGACACATATGATAAGATGTCAAGTGGTTTATTCATTCACGCTACCCCAACTCTATTTAACGCTGGTACACCTCGACCTCAGATGTCTTCTTGCTTTCTCATCGCGAACAAGGGGGACTCTATCGATGGTATCTATGGAACCCTGACAGAATGTGCACAAATTAGTAAATGGGCTGGGGGTATCGGGATGCATATTCATGATATCCGAGCGAATAAGTCTCACATTCGGGGAACCAATGGTCAGTCGGATGGTATCATCCCAATGCTTCGAGTGTTCAACGCCACGGCGCGATACGTGAACCAGGCTGGTCGTCGCAAAGGTTCGATCGCAGTGTACGTGGAACCGTGGCACGCCGACATCATGGACTTCCTTGAACTTCGCCTTAACCAAGGTGATGAGGAAGCTCGTTGTCGCGACCTCTTTTCAGCCATGTGGATCCCAGATCTCTTCATGAAGCGAGTAGAAGAGGGGGGTAAATGGTCACTCTTCTGTCCAGACACAGCGAAGGGTCTCTCTGATTGTTATGGGAAGGAATTTGATGAATTGTACACCAAGTACGAAGAGGAGGGGCTCGCACATTCAACTGTACCAGCCGCTGAAGTTTGGAAAGCAATTCTGAAATCTCAAACGGAGACTGGGACACCGTACATGCTTTACAAGGATGCATGTAACTCAAAGAGTAACCAGAAGAACTTGGGTGTAATCAAGAGTTCCAATTTATGTACTGAAATTATAGAGCACACTAACAAGGATGAAACTGCTGTGTGTAACCTAGGTTCCATCGCTCTCCCAAAGTACGTGAACAAAGAAACGAAGTCTTTTGATTATGAGAAGCTCCATGAGGTGACGAAAACAGTCACAAAAAACTTGAACCGTGTTATCGATCGTAACTTTTACCCCGTGGAGACTGCCCGGCGTTCTAATATGAGACACCGTCCTATTGGTCTAGGTGTACAGGGTCTCGCAGATGTATTCATTCTATGTGGACTCCCATTCGACTGTGAGGAATCACGTCTCATGAACGCGCATATATTTGAGACTATGTATCACGCTTCCCTTGAGGCTTCCTCAGAACTTGCTGAAATTGATGGTTCCTATGAAAGTTTCGAGGGGTCCCCAGCGTCCCAAGGTATTCTTCAACCCGACATGTGGGAAGGTGAAACTAAATTTAGTGGGCGCTATGATTGGGATGCGATGCGTGAGCGCGTGAAAACAAAGGGACTTAGGAACAGTCTTCTCATGGCCCCGATGCCTACGGCTTCTACGGCTCAAATCTTGGGTAACAATGAATGCTTCGAACCCTACACGACCAACATCTATCTGAGACGCACCCTCGCTGGTGAGTTTGTGGTTGTGAATAAACACCTCGTTGATGATCTCAAGGAGGTTGGTCTATGGTCAAAGGAAATGAAAGATCTTATGGTGAAGGCTGGGGGTTCTATTCAAAATATTGTCGATATCCCAGATGATATCAAGAAGTTGTACAGGACTGTATGGGAAATTAGTCAGAAATGTATCATAGATATGGCGGCGGATCGTGGTCGTTTCATTGACCAGTCCCAATCCATGAACCTTTTCATGGAAAGTCCCACGATGTCTAAACTGTCGTCGATGCATATGTACGCCTGGAAATCTGGTCTCAAAACCGGGATGTATTACCTTCGCTCGAAGGCGAAAGCGCGTCCTATTCAGTTTAGCCTGGAGCCTGATTGCGTGGCGTGTTCAGCTTAAAGTTTTGAAACTCTAAATTAATAGAAAGACATGGACAAAGCCCTTGAAAACCTTCAAATAAATGAGTACACGAATCGTAAAATTGTCCTCTCAACTAAACAAGGAACACCTATCCGTGTACAATTTCCCCGTATGTACATGCCATTCGGTGTCTCTGGATTCACACCTGAAGTTGGTCCCACTAAATATAATATCGATTTCGCCGTAAAAGGGTACGACGAAGAGGAGAGTTATATGAAAAAGTTTTACGATTCTCTAAAAGCAATTGAGAGTAAGATTATTGATGCCGTCGTAGAACAGAGTGAATCTATTTTTGGAAGTGTGATGACGAAAGAAGAACTCACACCCATGTTCAATTCCAACATGAAGGAATCTCTCGATCGTGAACCGAAATTTAGAGTCAAGGTCGACACTACAATGGAAGATCAGATCAAGGTGAATGTTTTTGATGCGGATAAGAATCCCATTAAGGATGAAGCTAAAAATGGTCTCTATGCAAGAAATTCGGGACATGCCATTGTCGAACTCGGCACTGTGTATTTCTTGAACAGAAAGTTCGGGTGTACTTGGAAACTTCACCAGCTCATCGTGTATGAGCCCCAGAATCTCAAGGGATTTCAATTTAAGATTTAGATTTATTCAAAAGTAAAATACTATAAATAGCCTGTGCCTCCTTTAGAAGTTTACCCTGAACCCTGGTAAACTTATTTGGGTCCATACCAAGTTTAATTTTCGCAATCGTTACAGATTCTCCCCATTTCGCGAGAGACATGCTTACTTACTATCCTTTATGATTTTTTTATAAGCCTTGGTGTTTTTGGCGGGTACGAGACCGAATGAGCTCTTGTTACTATCAGCCTTTTTCTTCGCCAGCTCAACGAACGCCTGGAACTTGGGGTTCTTCTTGAGGGACTTCTTAGCAGCCTTGCTCGCCGCCTTGGACACGATGCGACCATCCTTCATCATCAAATCCTTTTTGGCGAGACCACCGGAGGTATTGTCTGCGTTACCATGGAAAACTTCAGCGCGGGAACCAATCATCTTTTATATTACGCTTTGAAAATTTTCTTGATGTCCAGGATTGATATTTTAGCGCTCGTCCTGTTGACTGGGATTTGATTTTCGATTCGTTCATCATTGAGTACTTTTGAACACACGATAGATTTATGTCCTTGGAGAGCCATCATTTCCTGTTCTACACTCACGAAACGTGCACACTCCTCGTAGACAAGTTTCTTAATATATACTGGTTGGGTTTGTCCAGTTCTATGACTGCGACCTATAGCCTGGAGTTCTGTCGCGGGGTTCCACGATGGTGCCGTAATGTAAACACGTGTCGCCTCTTGAAGGTTGAGACCTTGACCACCACTTTTGATTTGGATGATGAAAATCGCACCTGGTGCAGCCTTCTTGAACTCAACAATTTGCCTAACGCGCTCATCTTTGGGAACTGAACCATCAATGCGGTATACAGGTCGCGTGAGATTCTTCTGGATGTGATTCATTTCACCTCTAAACTGACAAAAGATCAAAGTCTTTTCTTCTGGGTGCCCCCCAATCATTTCGAATAGAGTCTCCATCTTCTTTGATCGTCCAACCCACTGCTCTGGTTGTGTCTTACTTTGCCTGGCGATTCCGTCAAGATACATCTGAGGCCATATCATACACTGACGTGCTCTGAGAAGGCACTCTAGAATGACCATATTCTTCGCGTTCATACTTTGAGCGTGTCTGAAAGCATCTCGAATTGTCTCTTGTGCCTCGAGAAACACAATCTCGTACAATTGCTTCTCATCTGGGTACATCTCCAACTCCACATTCTCAAAGTGGCATGGTGGCAGTCTCAAACGCTCACTAATTTGTGCGAGATCATCCTTTGTTCTTCTGAGAATGTAAATGTCCTTGATTTTATTGGTCATCCCCTGTACAACCACTTTGGAAAGACCCAAGAACGTACACAAAGACACAAAATCCTCCATCGAATTAAAGACTGGGGTACCAGTCACGATCCATTTGATTTCAGTCTGGAGGCGACACACACTCTTGAACAGCTTTGATTTCTTGTTTCGAATCTCGTGGGCTTCGTCCAAGATGACTCGATCCCACTGTACCATATGGAGAGCTGTCTTCGTATCAACTTTTGCCCCTTTCACTGTGAGGAGTGTATATGGCGCGAGGGTCACGTCGGCTTCTTTGATTCTCCTATCTGGACCATCAAAGATGTTGATCGTCAAGTTTGGCGCGAATCTGTTGATCTCTTCTGCCCACTGGGTGATGATGGACTTCGGAACGACGATGAGCGTCCGGGGTTTTGGGTTTCCGAGCATGGTTGCCACAAGTTGCACGGTCTTACCCAGACCCATTTCGTCGCATAAGAAACCTCCCTTGGGTCCAGAGGTTTGCGCCTCCATCGTCAGGAGGAATAAGACCCCTTCACGCTGGTAAGGGGCAAATAGCCTACCATTGAGGGTGTCCTTTGCACGGTTATATTGTTCTTCAATAGACATGATTTCAAGTTGGTTTCCTCGTAGAGGTGGGTCACTTAGGTTTTATGTGGTCAGTTAGAGACTACTACACTTCAACTTACAATTATTTTTTGAAAAAAGTATACAAGTATCTTAAACTTTCCATCTATGAATAAATAAAAGTTAGGATGGGGTAGTCCCGGGTTCATAAACTTTTTGTTTCTTTTTTTCCATATACTGATGATTGTACTCGGCTAACTTTTCCTTGTTCTTTTCACGGTATCGAAGTGTTGCCAATTGTCTTGGTGTCAACTTAGATGGATCCACATCACTGAGACTGACTGTCTGTCTTGGTCTCTTCTTCATCAATCTATACTCAAACCCTTCTGGTGGAGTAGGTAAGGTCACACCTTCCATTTACATATACTATGATTTTTTCTTTAAAGTGGGAACACAATAAAGGTGGTAAATGGATGGCTAGATATAAAAGTAAATTTATGGGATATTATAAAACAAAGGAAGAAGGTGAAGAGGCTCTCGAGAGGTACGTAAAAGATACAGAAAACTTTGTAAAACCTGAAAAGAAGGTAGGATGTGTATATAAAAAATGTAATAGATGGGTCGTCGTATGTAAAACTAAACGTTTAGGATCATACGAAACAGAAGAAGAAGCTAACACAGTTTTGAAAGAACATGTAAAAACTCTTCAATCATCATGATAGAAGTCCTCCTCGGGGAATGGTTCAATTTCGCACACAGCTGGTTCAAGTTCCTTCTTCTTACGAGGTCTCTTTACCTTCTCCTTGGGTTTAGGCAACTCATCCAAGTGCTCTCGGTAGTACAATACTTTATCCCAAAATGCTCGCATAATCGGGAGGTTGGTCTTAAACCATTCACGATCACGGGGAACAATGGTAACATCAAACACTTCTGGTGATGGCCAAGTTTTTTCGATGGGAGCATA
>Ga0222674_1000170_pt1 | contig 31283 bp, 28 predicted proteins | sample AntAcemetagen866_FD_179804 | JGI IMG/M metagenome (GOLD analysis project Ga0222674, IMG submission 179804) | Saline water microbial communities from Ace Lake, Antarctica - #866 | ecosystem: Environmental > Aquatic > Non-marine Saline and Alkaline > Saline | place: Antarctica: Ace Lake...
GGTTTAGTAGGATATTTTTTAGTCGATCTCTATTTGCTAATGTAACACGCTCATCAACCTGAACCTCGGCACTAATCTGATCAGCATATAGCTTAGGCCGACTAGATATACCGCCGACCGCCTCGAAACCGAGCTCAGTATCTTCCGATATCTCTTCTTTAATCTCAGCATTGATCTTGATAATTTCGCAAGATTCAGGGCAGTATTTACTAAGTTGTTGAGAAAGAATTTGTTTCACTTCGTTGACAACTTGAATGCGGGTAGCTTCAAAGCCACCAGGCTGAGTTATCTCAGCATTCACACCCGACGAAGCTGTCATCGAAATAAGTATTCCTAGTATGTATGGAAGTGCCTTCACAAAACTCTCCATTAATTTTCAGAAGCTCTATCGGAGAAGTGTCTAACTTATAAACGGGAAAAGGTTGCCTACTAGGAACTACTCTATTCTAGCCTGAGAATGAGCTGCTAAAATTAGCTAGAATCAAATAATTCACAACCATCTGTTTTATCGAATAAAAACCATAAAAATACTCAAAATATAGGATTTCAGAGCTTTCTCGCTAAAGATATTTCGATTTCTACCGAAAAGTAAGGGTCTTTCGAAGAACCCCTTGGAGGTTTACAGTCTATGTCAGCTAAATCAATTAGTGACCTAAGTAATCTAAACGAAATCAGAAGCTCTCATAACAAAGAATTAATTCGACGTATGAGAAACGGCGACTCTTTGACCAGCTTCGACAGCCAATCGTCTTGGTTTCCCCCAAGAGAGATCATCGAGAAAGATCAAAATGAGATGGATCGCCTTTATGGCAGCAAGGCTGACAAAACAAAACCAGTCGCCACTGAATCAAAAACTTCGACCAATGTTCTAAAACTAATTAAAGCCGATTAAATACCCGTTTCCAAGCAATATTCACTACCTCAGCCGTCGCTTCAAACGACGGCTGTTTTATTGTGCGCCCCCGAAAAAAACCAAGAATAGATCGAAAATCGATTTTATGGCTGCTGAATCTCTCTTTTTCATCTAAAATATATTTCTAATATAGATATAGTTTGAGTTCGTATATCAGTTCTCCCTATCAATGGAGCTTTTTTTGAGTACAAAGAATAACGTCGAAGCAAGAAAACTGAAGGGGTTTAGAGACTTCTTACCCAAACAGGCTAAGTTAAGGCTGCAGATCATATCGGAAGTCAACCGACAGGCGGTAATCTTCGGCTTCACTCCCGTCCAGACTCCTTCATTAGAGTATGCTGACGTACTTTTGGGTAGCGGTGGCCAAGAAACAGACAAGGAAGTATACCGCTTTTCAGACCACGGGAAAAGAGACGTAGCCCTGAGGTTTGACCTAACCGTGCCTTTCGCTCGGTTTATTACCGAAAATTTCAACGAACTAAAGATGCCTTTCAAAAGGGTTCAGGTTGGTGAAGTATGGAGGGGCGAAAAACCTCAAAAAGGACGCTACCGCCAATTTTGCCAAGCTGACTTTGATATCGTTGGCGTCGATTCATATGCTGCCGATATTGAAGTTATTCAAATCTTAGCCGCGTGTATTGAACAACTACTACCAAGTTCTTTCACCATATCATTGAATGACCGATCTGTACTTACTGGTCTCATAGAGAACATCCTTAAAAATGATAGTAAAGAGCTAGAGAACAAAGTTTTGATTGCAATCGACAAGCTAGATAAAATCGGAGAGAACAAAGTCTCGAAGATGATCACAGACCTCGGCTTTAAAGAACCAAATGTTTTATCATTACTTGAAACTCTCACCACCTCAGACCCTAAAACCTTAAAAGAAAAATTAGTCACTCATTTAGGAGAGACCCACCCTGGACTAGAAAAATTGTATAACATATACCGCACCTTAAACGAGGTCACTAACCCCGAAAAATGCCATATAAAGATAAGCCCCTCTACTGCCCGTGGATTAGGTTATTACACCGGCGTCGTTTTCGAAACCACCATCGATGCGTTACCCGGCTTCGGTTCCATCGCCAGTGGCGGTCGGTACAATGACCTAGTCGCTAGGTTTGGGAAACACGATCTTTCTGGGGTCGGTGGGTCCATCGGAGTTGACAGGCTACTAGCAGCACTAGAAGAGTTAAAAGTAACGCCTGCTAAGGAGAGTACATCGGTATATCTAGCAGTAGTTGACGAAGCGGCTAGAGATTACGCATTTAAATTAGCAAATGAATTAAGGCAATACGGCATCAGTATCCACCTAAACGTCAAACCCTCAAAGTTAGCACAGCAGTTCAAACACGCGGATCATTTAGGTTGTGAGTACGTAGCAATGGTAGGTGAAGAAGAATTTAACAAAGGAACGCTATCAATCAAACGAATGAAAGACGGCGAAGAAAAGCACCACATTGAATTGGCAGAGGCCAAAAATTTACAAAAGATCTTCTCGTAAGAGATACACTGTAAGAGGTTGAAGTTTAATATCTTGAAGCACCCTGCCCTACTTTGGTTGTTAGATTTTCAATTGAAGTGTATAGCGGCGATGGAAATATCTTGATTAATTAAATTTTTGAAATTTCTTCAGCAGATGCGCCAGAAGCTTGAGTTTGTTCTACCTTCTCATATAAAGCACGAGCATTTCTTTGACGAAGAGATAACTCATCAGATGATTGATTAGAACCTCTACCTCCATTGTCGACTAGTTTACCAATTGTTTTAATGGCCATATCAAATTCACCTTCAGGAAGTGAGAGCAAGCGTTCTCGCAAAGCAAGTACTTGTCCCGAGCGTCTACCGTAGGCACCTGTGTCCATCCGGTCTTTGGCTTGGGAGTCGAAATAGAACATTAGATCATTCAAGCCTACCTGTTCTTTAGATTTTTTATCTCGCGATACCACTGTCTTTCCTCCATCTAAGATATCGGTGCTCGAAACAAATTCATTAGAAATCTCAGGCGACAATTTTTGCCTACCTACGCAACTAGAGCCTTTTTTAAAAAATCTGGCGGATAAATTGATTTGTAGGTTGCGATTTCAGTGTCTTATACTATTTTGTTAGGTGAGAATGCATAGATAATAAGGAAACTCTGCACGTGACTAGACCAATTTACTTAAAATCGACCCTTTCAGGAAAGCGTGAACTCCTCGTACCCCTTACCAAAGGACATATTGGAATCTATGCATGCGGCGTAACCACTTATGATCACTACCATATTGGTCACGCTCTGCAAGCGATCTATTTCGATATGATCTGGAGCTACTTAGAATACGCTGGATACGGGGTCACCTATGTCCGAAACTACACCGACGTCGACGATAAGATCATTATCCGGGCGCAGGATCGTCAAATTAGCCCCATGGAGCTCTCTGAGGAGATCATCGCCTCATCAGAGGAAGATATGGCTGCCCTTGGCTGTCGCAAGCCTAGCTTCTCCCCTCGCGTTTCTCAGTCCATTCCAGAGATTATTGCTATGGTCGAGACCCTAATAGAAAATAAGGCTGCTTACCCGACTGAAGCTGGGGACGTTTATTACCGAGTCCGACAAAACCCTGAATACGGAAAACTTTCAAATCGAAAGGTCGAAGAACTTCAATCAGGGACCAGAGATATCGTCCAAAGCGACAAAGAAGACGACCTCGATTTTGCTCTTTGGAAAGCAGACACTACTGAAGGTGCTAGCTGGAAGAGTCCCTGGGGACCTGGACGCCCGGGGTGGCACATCGAATGCTCTGCTATGAGTAAGATACATTTAGGAAATACATTTGATATCCACGGTGGGGGCCTTGATTTGGTCTTTCCCCATCACGAAAATGAAATTGCTCAGTCTGAATCAGCCAATAAATGCGAGTACGCAAAATATTGGATTCATAGTGGTTTACTTACAATTGAAAAACAGAAAATGTCGAAGAGTACCGGTAACCAAATTACGTTAAAGGACTTCTTGAAAAAATGGCCTGCCGAAGTCCTTCGTTTGGCATACTTACAACATCATTACGCTTCAAACATTGATTTTCAAAAAGACACCTTTAAAAAAGCACACCAACGACTCTATTACTACTATTCAACACTCGCTTCATTAGAGGAGCTAGCAAAGAAGTCTGATAGCGACGCAGGCATCTTGCCAGGGTACTCAACTGAGAATATGGTAGAGCAATTTCATAAAGCTATGTCCGATGATTTTAACTCTGCTCTGGCTCTTGGAAATCTAAACAAAGAAATGAAAAAAGCTAATGAGCTTATTACTTCAAAAAAATCTGCAGCGAAGTTTCACACCGCTAAATCATTGGTGGCAACTTTCCGAGAATTATTTAAAGTCTTTGGAATGCTACAACAACCACCTGCCGAATTTCTAGAAGAACTAAGAATCCGGATACTTCCCGAGCTAAGCATCACCGAGGACGAAATCGATAAGCTTATATCTAACCGAAAACAAGCCCGCACAGACAAAGACTTTGCATTAGGCGACCAACTTAGAGATCAGCTTGCTGAACGAGGTATTGAACTCATGGATACCCCGCAGGGAACAACATGGAAAATTAAATATGACGAATAACCTACTCTTAAAAAACATAGGCGAACTAATCACGCTTCACCCCTTAGCAGAAGCTAAGAAGCTTGTTGATATTCACGACGATGACCTCGGTCGTTTAAAAGATGCGTGGTTATTAGTAAAAAACGGTAAAATTTCAAACTACGGCCCAACCTCTTCTGGACTCCCAGATATCGAAGGTAAAGACTGCATCGATGCTCGTGGTGGGCTGGTGCTACCTGGTTTAGTGGACGCGCATACTCACCCGATATTTGCCGGTGACCGCTCAAAAGAGTTTTGTCGCAGATTATCAGGAGAGTCTTACCAGAGTATTGGAGCATCTGGAGGAGGGATAAAATACACGGTCAGTCAAACAAGAACCGCAAGCGAAGATGACCTTAGCAACTTTTGTAGTAAAACTTTAAACACATTTCTTACCTACGGTGTTACGACCGTCGAAGCAAAATCAGGCTACGGCCTTTCCACCGAGCAAGAACTAAAGTTACTTCGGTGTATAAAACATGCCTCGACAAAGACTCCTCAAAAAATTGTGGCGACCTGTCTTGCCTTACACGCTGTTATGCCAGAATACGAATCCGCAGAGAGCTATATCGATGAGATCACAAACACACTTCTGCCGATGGTTAGTTCAGAATCATTAGCTTCGTTTGTCGATGCCTTTGTCGAGAAGGGCTATTTTTCTCCTGAACAAATAGAAACCTACGTACAAAAGGCAAAAGAACTCGGTTTAAAAATTCGTATCCACGCTGATGAGTTTGCTGACTCAGGTGCAGCGACTGCTGCAGCAAAATGGGGCGCGCTATCTGCTGATCATTTAGAATGTGCTAGCGACGAAGGTATTTCAGATATGGCTAAATCTGGAGTCATTGCCATCCTGCTTCCCGGAACGTCCTTATATACGAAAATCCCCTATGCCCAAGCCGAAAGATTTCGAGATCGAAAATGTGCCGTCGCACTAGCTACCGATTTTAATCCAGGGTCTTGCCTAGTGGATAATTTACCTTTTATCGCCACCATTGGTGCGCTGCACTGCGGACTAACAGCCGCAGAGGCCATTGCAGCCGTCACCTATGTAGCGGCTGCGTCTTTAGGGTTAGAGGACGAAAAAGGAGCATTAGCGAAAGGCATGGACGCCGATCTTTGTCTTTACTCTGAATTACAAACTCTAGAGCAGTGGATTGCCGATCTCGGCAGGAATCCACCCAACAAGGTATTCATTGAGGGTAAATCAGTATTATAAGACTTAGTATTTAATTTCTGAGATTAAGTACTCGACCACACCCTTAGGCACTTTAACCTCTACCACATCATCGGTGGCTTTACCTATTAAAGCTCTAGCAATGGGCGAGCTAAGAGAAAGTTTATTACTCTCGATATCAGCTTCTAGATCACCGACAATTCGAAATTTCTTCTCTTCAGCAGTCTCTTCATCGATAACAGTTATGTAAGCACCGATACGCACTTGATTAATGTCCTGCCCACGAAAATCTATCACCTTAGCCCGCGATAGGCTGCCATCGAGTTCTTTAATACGCGCTTCGACAAATCCCTGACGATCTCGGGCCGCGTGGTACTCGGCGTTCTCTTTAAGATCACCATGAGCCCTAGCTTCTGCGATATCTTGGATTACATCTGGACGCTCGACTTCTTTTAAATTTTTTAACTCAGCAGTAAGAGTTTCGTAACCCTCTGGAGTTATCGGAATGGTGTCATCGGACATAATAGCCCTCCTAATTCGCCGGCAAATTTCCTAAGCTAGCACGGTTATTCTACTAAAAATTATGAGAAACCGAAAAACCTAAAGTAGTAGACGAAGCAGATACGTTCTGAACAACAGTACTTCCAGCCACCTTTTGCGACTTACCAGTACCATTTTGATAGATAACACCTACTGATATTTGAGAATTAGGCTGAACCATCGCTAAAAACAAAGATCCACCCATATAGTCTATAGAGTCTCTTTGATCGGTTTTACTACTGCTAGGCTTGGGCCGGGCATCATTATTAGTAAATAATCCTAGTCTTATTGGATAAGAAGAGGTCATATAATACTCAGCTCCAAGTGCATAGTTCAGCACTGCATCCCTTTCGTAACTACTTAGATCTCCTTTAGTTTCTGTATAATAAATTACATCTGCAGTTGTTAATAGTGTTGCAGATGCAAAATAAGCGGTGCCAAAGCGGACTTCTGTTGGTAGCATTTTAAGTGGTTTCTTAACTTTCGCTTTTTCTACCACGCTGCGCCCAGCATCCGAGGTAGTAATACCAGCATTGGTAATATCTACAACCCCTTTTCCTTCAGAGTCCGTATAGTGGATTGTTTGCTCGCTGTCGGTTCGATACCGTTCATAGACTATAAATGGAACCTTAACATGGAGGCCAAAAGAAACCTTTTTCAAAGCAAACTGCATGCCCAAGCCAGCCTCTACCGCCTGTGCCTCTAACCGCTCCCTAACATTCTTTGTCAGGTACCGATAATAAGTAGCAGCAACTGGATCACCATTAGAATCGGTTACTTGATTGTTACTAGAATCGAGCTTTACCCCGTTAAAAGCGAGTGTGAAATCTTGATAGACCTGGGCTAGTTCATCAATCATTATATATGTTAAACCGAGACCAATACCAAACCCCGAACCTAAACGCTTCGCGACGGCAAGGCCTATCTTCGTGGTTCCTGCCCGTAAATTAGCTGTCCGATGAAGTCTTTGGCTGCCATCTTTACTATACAAAAGATCATTTTGGTCCTTTAGCTCAGTATCGGGAGCAAAGATTCCAAAAGCAAATACCAGGCCCGGCATTAGATGATCTAATTTACCCAATGCACCCACAAAAGGAGAGGTGGTCCCTTGGCTCTCTTCTACGAAGTCTTTCTCAAAAGCTGCATTTTTATAAGTAACTTTTTTCTGATAAAAAGCATTTGCCGAACCAGAGATATCGTTAGAAAGAGCAAAGGCCAACCCGGCTGGGTTATATACAACGCCCGAAGCATCATCCGCTACCGCACAAAACGCTCCTCCCATACCTGATGCTCTATCACCAACAAGGACGTTGTTATAGTGAAACTGATCGGCTACAGCGACAGAAGAACCTACAAAAAAAACAGCAACTAATAACGCCCAGAATCTCATCCTTGACTCCCCACAAAATCCAAATTAACAATACAAATATTTATTTAACCCTTAGTTTTCTTTGGCAAGCCACGACGGTATTTCCTGAAACGTCGTGCACCCTTGGCGCCAACAATCTCTTTGGCATTCATTTCTTTTAAAACCTTATCTATATTAGCAATACGATCTTCAATTGCTGGGTGAGTCTTAGCCAAAATAGTTTTGGGATCTTTACTTGCTTTAACTTTTTTAAGACTACGTTTGCAGTTACCACGAGACGACTTATTTTTAAGTCGACACAAAAACTCGTTAAAAGACTCCGGGTCATAACCAGCACTAACGGATGTCTTTACTCCGTAGCCGTCCGCTTCATATTCCTTTTCCGCACCGAGGCCTTGATCTAACATAACCGCCATCCCGGCTCCTGCTGCTTTTAAAATACTTAGCCCGCCACCAGCCGACATATACTTCGCTACCAGTTCACCAAAGCCAGACTCTTCAGGTTCTGGGCGTTTTCTACTCTTTAATACGGGATTATCTTTAAGCTCCCTATCGGCAATTTCATTTGCAGCATCCATCTCTTCTTTAGACATACCTCGTAGTTTATCAAACATATGTTTATGACCAACATGAGCAATTTCATGAGCCAAAACTCCAGCTAATTCCGCTTCATTTCGCGCGTGCCTTAACGACCCCACCGTAACCAAGATGTAACCGCCGGGGCAAGCAAAAGCATTAACCATTTCAGAGTCAATAATTTCAAACATATACTTGCGGTCGGGATAATCACTATATCCAGCTACATAAGCTCCGACCCGATTAACGTATTCAAGTAAAGGTATATTCTCTTGAGTGCCGTAGAACTGCAGCAGTCGACCAGCCATATTACGCCCGACTTCTAACTCAGCTCGGTATTCATCAATTTTATTTTGCTGCTCTTGCTCAACAGGACTTAGCTTCTTTTTACCGGATGTCGTGCAAGAAAATATAACCACACTTAACATACCGACCCATACCAGCCCTAATACCGCACCCGAAACTCGGAACCACATAAAACAAAACCTCTGTTAAAGATAAGTCTCCTTATATTCTACAGTATATTTATTAATATCTTAAGGGGTTAACTTCACTCTTAGGTAGATTGCTGTCTGGAGGAGGTGTTAAAGGCTGAATAATTATGAAATATAACGCATTAAACAGCAAAACGGGCTTAACGCCCGCTGCTGAATCATATGTAAATAGTTATTTTCTTTAGCAGATCACTGCTCATTATAACGTTGACCAACTTCTTTCAAAATCAAGTCACCCAAACGTTGGACCTTTTTCTTTGATACTTCTAGGTCTTCCATCGCGTAAACCATCCTAAGATTTGGAGTCGTGTTCCCTGCATAAGACGTCTCGTTGCTTTCATCTAGTCCACGCACACCCATGACCGCTGACCTTGACCTCGATGTCTTAACGCCATCCATGTCACGACTATTATGAGCGGCATTTTTGATAGCCTTAGTTAAGGCCGATGAATTTCCGGCTTTACGCTGAACCTTCATAAAAGAGATGAAACCATCACTCCCTTTAATCTGTACCTTCCAGTACATCCCCGAACGTTCCGAGGCTTCTAAAGCATCACCTTTTTTAAGAGTATGAATCACACTGGCTCTTTTTGATGGTTTATCAAAAACCTTAACCCCATCCTTCTTCGCAGCGACAGTGGTTGCTGACAAAGAATTAGTCATCATTATCAAGCAAACGCTTAAAATTGATCTGATGTTAAATAAGGTGTTCATAGCTCAACCTCCGACTTGTATAATATTATTCGGACTAGCCACGGGATAACTTGACCTAATCCGAGATTCTTAAACGATAATAGTGCTTTTTACCCTTTTTGATAAGGGCTCCTTTTTGGTCATCTATGTCAGATCTTGCAAGTTTTGCATTAATATCAACAACTTTCTCTCCATCAATAGAAACCCCTCCTTGCTTGATTAGTCGCCTTGCCTCACCTTTCGAGGGAGCCGCTTTTGCTTCGACCAATATATCCATCACTGCCATTTCACTACCGAACACCGACGCTAAAATCACAACCTCTGGCTCACTGCCACCACTCAACTGAGACCCCGATGTCGAGAATAATTTAGTAGCGGCTTCTTTCGCCTTCTTTGCCTCTTCGTCACCATGAATGATCGCAGTGGCCTCGTAGGCGAGGCGCTGCTTCGCTTGGTTGATATCAGCACCTTCTAAGTTTTCTAATTCTTGCACCTCTTCCATAGGAAGAAAAGTAAAGTAGCGCAGACAAGCTCCTACCATGTCGTCACTGACATTTCGCCAATATTGAAAATATTCATAAGGAGGAGTTAGACTCGGATCTAACCATACAGCACCGCCTTCAGTCTTACCCATTTTTTTTCCTTCAGAAGTAGTTAAAAGAGGGTTTGTCATACAGTAGACTTGCTGTTGATTCATCCTTCGAACCAAATCCATACCCGCTAACATATTACTCCATTGGTCATCACCACCGAGCTGGACGGTGCAGTTTTGCGTTTTAGATAAATGGTAAAAATCATAACCTTGTAGCAACATATAATTGAATTCTAAAAACGACAGTCCGGTTTCCATCCTAGACTTAAAGCACTCTGCGCCTAACATACGGTTGACGCTAAACTGACTGCCAATCTCACGTAAAAAATCTAGATAATTTAAATCACACAACCAATCAGCATTATTTAAAATAATTCCATCGTCAGAAGAATTAAAGCTCACTAGATCTTGAACCTGTTTTTTAAAGTTCTCAATATTTTGGCCAATTGCCTCTTCTGTTAGCATTTTACGCATACTGGTTTTCCCGGTGGGATCACCAACAAGCGCTGTCCCTCCCCCCATCAATGCGATGGCTCTATGCCCAGACTGCTGCCAGCGTGCTAACAACATTACAGGTAGTAAGTGGCCTACATGTAGACTGGATGCAGTCGGGTCAAAGCCAATATAGGCAGTACGTTTAGTACCAACGTGATCAAGCAACTCGGGTTCATGAGTAACTTGAGCAACAAGCCCTCTTCCACGCATCTCTTCAATAAAATTCATAGCTAAGGTATCCTTAATACAACGCCAGCATATTTATTAGCGTACCACGACTAGGGAATCAACATGAACAAACCATCGCAAGAAATCAATCGGTATATTACTCACCCAGAGCAACTCTCAGCTCCACTAATGATTCTAGGGGGTGCTTACAGTGGCAAATCAGAGCTAGGGAATCGTGCGTTACTTTCCGAAATGCCAGCGGTGGTTATTGGCACATCCCTAGAAACCGACACACAAACCAAGCTTCGTATCAACGAGCTGAAATCCAACCGACCTGACAATTGGACTCTAGTCGAATGCCCCAAAGAGCTGCCAACTGTCGTCGACCAGGCGCTGCAGCAATCACCTCAAGTATTAATTGATTCGATTAACCAGCACATCGCGACAGCAATTATAGAAAGAATGGAATCATACTCAATCGATCAAGTCGCTGCCCAAATTGAATCAGAAATAAAAGTGCTAATCGAAGTGATAGGCTCACACTCAGATAAACGAGTTGTGATAGTAAGCAGTGAAGTGGGTTGTTCACCGCCACCCGACAGGAACCTAGCTCAAGTATTCAGACAACTCACAAGCAAGACTAATACAAAATTAGCGAGTATGTCCAAGCATATGATCTTTAGTTTTTCTGGTGTCGCGCTGCAGATAAAATAAAGCCCGTTGCTGCAAAAATACAACGGGCCTATACGATTTTAATCAATAAAATGCTTACTGATTTTCTATCAGAAAAGACTTAACATTTTCGACGTTATTCTTGACGATCTCAAGTTCTTTGCCTTCCAAATCCTCATGGGGTGTCATACTAAGAATACGCTGATAAGCTTTTCTTAGTTTCAAGCTAACGGTCTCTTGAACCGCTTCTGGCAGTTGTTTTTGCAGCCGATGAATCTTCTTAGCGAGATGCAGTGGTCGTATCATTCCAGAAACTATGAACGGACTCTCGATTGGTACCGGAACCTGAGAGATAAAATCAGCACCGTCAATAAGACTTCGGAGAACATAGTTTACTGGATTACCAGAGTCATGGAGATTACAGTCCCAATTTTCACTAATGTCTTCATCCCGACAAAATGGAATCTTCTGCGCAGGTGTTTCGTTGTAATAACCCCACCGAATTGCAGCGATATCATATGCAGCCGGTCCCGTGACACTCTGCGGTCGGGACATATAGTCCATAACCGAAACAGAGTCGCCATTAGCGGTAGGAACAGTTGAAGCACGGAAGTTATGTCGTAAGCCAAAAACATGACCTAGTTCATGGGTGAAAACAAAACTATAATAATCATCTATATACTTTTCCGAGCTCTGACCAGATCCCATAAGAAAAGGAATGATTGGATTCTCACCCTCTACTCTTGCGAAATTCACTCCTCCGAAAGTGACAGTTGGTTTTATCTGATGACCTTGAACTTCTTCCGTATAAGCAGCCCGAGCTTCAAATTTCTCGACAAAATCAGTTCCGGCAATATAAATCCCACCACCAATAACTAAGCCATCTAACGGATTAACTATAGCCTTAGCAACACCTAGTCTACGAAGCCCTGCGTCAAGTCGACTGAACCATTTAATAACATAATACCTAGGATCTCCGACGTCGATATGATCAGGGGCAATCGCAACCTTAATCGTCTGATTACCATCAAAGGCTTTGTTCCACGACAACACTGCTTCTTTAGCGACTTTTGCAAAACGCTCAGGAAAGTCTTTAAGGTAAAAAGTAATACTAGGCTGCGCATCCTGTACATCACCAATAGCAAACCGCTGAATTGGTAATTGATCAGCAAAAGGGAACTTCATACTTGATGCAAAAAAACCAATATCTTTGTCGAGCCCTTGTTGAACCGTTTTAATCTTAGTGCCACCGATTTGAGGTAAGCTTTTAAGTCTCTTCAACCAAACCCGAACAGTAACTTTACTCTCTGCTCTAGAGAACAATCGGCGTAATAACCTATTGCCTTGGTCATCGGTACCTAAAATCCCTTGTTGAACGGTATGCTCGACATTCACAACAACCGTATCATTATCTTGATCAATAAAAGTAACGGTCGGTTTTTTAGTAGAAAGCCACACTCCATCACGGCTACCAACGGCTGTGCGCCCTGCCACTACTGAAATAAAGTTATTGAACTGTAGATCATTCCCTGCTGAGGCAAAGTCAACTTCAAAACGAGTTCCTTTTTTCTCAACATCAAACGATAAAACCACATCCTTATCAGCTAAAACCTCAAGAGTACCCTTCTCCTCGTTCACACTTAGAGTCGTGACAAAAGGGTCTACCTTGAAGTCTAAGGCACCGGGAATCGGGCCTTCTACATTAATAATACTGGTACCGAATAGGAATTTATCTTCTAGGTCTTGAGGCCAAAGGTAAGCATACTGCTCACTATCTGTTCGACTGGGCTCCCAATCTAAAGAAGACTGCGGGGAACTTTGGCCACAGCCGAACACAACAGCGCTCAAACCAATGAGTAACATCCATTTATTATATCTCCTCATGAGATACTCCTCCGTGAATTTGGGAACCTACGAAAAAATACCGTTTTTCGCTTTATTTCCCACTAATTATAGGTAAGTCCTAGGTGTATAATTGACCAACCGGCCAACTTTGTCAATAAAAAAAGCCCGTGAGTGACTTTTGGCGTAGTAAAAGTGAATTTATAGCGGGTTAGATTCGGAATTCATGTTATAAGCCTCCCTTGCGTGTATCCATGCGTGTATCCACTCAACATGAGGAACATTAAATGCTTTCGACGAATACCCAAGTACCTAGCAGTGAGAAACTCGTATCTGAGATGTTTAACCGAATTGCTCCGAGATACGATCTGCTAAACCAACTTCTCAGCTTCCGACAGGACCTGAAGTGGAGAAAGCATCTTGTACAAAAAATCCCCTACTCACCTAACGGAGTATACGTCGACGTGGCCACCGGTACGGGAGATGTTTTGATCGCCGCGGCGAAAGAGCGTACCGAATTCAGCTCTTTTATCGGCGTTGATATATCTGAATCCATGCTGCGTATTGCATCTGAAAAATGCTCCCGACAAATTACCGAGGTTCCCTTGGAATTTAAAATCCAAAGCGCTGAACGATTGAGCATGGCTGCCGATAGTACAGATTGTCTAAGCATCTCGTTCGGACTTCGAAATGTTATCAACAAACAAACCGCTATCGAGGAATTCCACCGCGTACTTAAACCGCGCGGTACTCTTCTCATTCTTGAGTTTTTCAAACCGCAAAACTCCGTCCTTTCTTGGTTTTTTAGGTTATATTTTCATTATATTCTGCCCGTTATTGGCGGAATGATTAGTGATAGAAGTGCATACACTTACCTACCAGAAAGCGTCGAAGGGTTTTATAGTCCGTTTCAATTAAACGAAGTATTACGGGAAACTGGCTTCATCGTAAGAGCTCACAAAAACTTTTTATTTGGCGGCTGTCGATTAATCTCCGCTCAAAAACCAGAAAGAGAACTATATGACGTCACTTCAGAAAAGTAGTGAACCGCAACTAACACTAGATAACTTCCAGGATGCCGCCTTAGTTTTTCAGGACCGTCAGGCTGGAGTTTCGGTCGTCTATGATCCAGACCTAGATAAATATTATTACAACGCTTATTGCGTCGAGTTGACCTTACTTAAGGAACTTTTTAGCTGTGAATATGACTTCCTTGAGGATGCACTAAGCGTAGTTAACTCTGAGTTCAGTACTTGGGGCTTGAAAAAACTAGAAGACAAAAAGTCTAGCGGGTGTGGAAGCTGCGCGGCAAAGTAGTATTATTCTTTTACTTCCAAGTATCCTGAGATAGCTCGTAAAACGTCCTCCCTATTAGTATACCAATCAACACCAACTAAAGTCATATCTACATTGAAGGTCCGAAACCAAGTTCTTTGTTTCTTAGCATACTGCCGGGTAGCAATAACTATGACCTCTTCGAGCTGATCTTCAGTAATATTACCTTGAAGCAAATCGTTAGCCTGCCGATAACCAATGCTTTGCATGGGCTTACATTGAGAATCGACACCACTTTCGATTAAATTCGCAACCTCCTCTACCAACCCTGCCTTCAACATATCACGACATCGTTCGCGGATGCGGTCGAGTAATATTCCTTTTGGAGGATTTAAATATACGATGAAAGGAGTTTCTGTTTTTTTGACTGGTTCTTGAAAAATCTGAGAAACTGGCCGACCAGAGATCATACATATCTCCATGGCTCGCTCTAATCGGACTCTATCGTTAGGGTGAATTTCAGCGCAACGCACTGGGTCTAAGGCTTTAAGTTCTTCAATCAATTCATCTTTAGATTTTAGCTGTAATTTTTTACGAAGTTCATCGTCTTTTGGTAATTGACTGTGAAATTTGTCCTCTAGAAGTGCGCGTAAGTAAAGCCCGGTACCTCCGACGATAATAGGAAGCTTGCCACGACTAGAAATATCCTTGATGCAATCTTTGGCTAGATTAGCATAATACCCAGCATCGAAATTTTCATCCCAAGCGCAAACATCAATTAAGTGGTGCGGAACAACACTGAGATCATCAAGGGTGGGTTTCGCAGAACCAATATCAAAATTCTTATAGACTTGAACCGAATCACAATTGACGAGTTCGCCATCAAAGTGCTTTGCAACTTCCAAAGCAAGAGCTGACTTGCCACTTGCAGTGGGCCCTACTATCGCTACTGTTCGCATCAGCGATCAAACCACCTAGCTACCTGAGACACATCCCACCACCTAAAAACACGCCGCCCATGAGGGCAGTTATGAAAAAAGTCCACCGAAGACGCCTCTGCTAATAAGCTTTTCAGTTCATTTGGTCCTAACTCTTCACCAGACCTAACAGCAGCATGACATGCGAAAGTCGCCAGAATATTCTGAGCTAAACCTTCGATACGAGTTCCATCAAACTCCGATAAACACGACTGCGAGGCTAAATCTAGAATCTCGGCTGGATCACGATTTTTCAAGATTGCCGGAACAGATTTTAATTCTACGGTATTATCGGAGACAGGAGAATACTCAAAACCCATGTCTAGAAATAGGTCTTGATTTTCCGTAAGAAACGCCACCTGTTCGGCTGAGAGTTCGACTTCCTCAGGTATTAATAAACTTTGTTTTTGTTTAAGTAAAGAATCGTCGTTATTGAGTCGTTCGTAAAGAACTCGTTCATGAAAAGCATGTTGATCGACCGCTAGCAATCTCTCCGAAACTTCAAATAATAAATAACATTTCGCGAATGACCCTAAATAAGTCAATTGACTCCAAGGGACATCTTCGGGTGTTACTACTTGTTCATTTTTAACCACTTGATGGCTGAACAAAGTAGGCTCGGATGCCGTAAATTTCCCCACATCTCGGGTGGGCCTATACTGGTCTCGAGGTGGAGACCAAGGCTTTGGTGATGAAAAGTCACTCGAATAAGAGCCTAGATTTAAATCTGATTTATTGGTGACGGAGGAAAAAGCAGTCGGAACAAACTCTGGTGACGGAGGAGCTAAAACCGTTGATGATACTGGCATCTGTGCCCATGCACCCGACCGCAAAGCCTCTCTAAGCACAAGAGCGATAGAAGCCTGAACCTCCGTATCGTATTGAAACCTGAGTTCGTTCTTTGCTGGATGAACATTGACGTCGATCAAGCTAGGATCGGTTTGGTAGTGAAGTATCACGACAGGATACTTACCCTTTAGCAAATGACTGTGATAGCCCCTAGTGACCGCAAAATGCAGTAGCTTATCCTTCACCCAACGACCGTTGACAAAAAAGAACATTCCTTTTGAATTAGATTTCTCATGTCCTGGCGTTGACATAAGAGCATGAACGCGTCCGTATTTTGATGGGCGTTCAACAAAAATAAGGTGTTTGGCGACTTCGCTCGAAAAGACCTCAGAGGCTCTTTGGCGTAGGGATTCTTCAATATTTAACGCATCGTTTACTTTCTTGGCACAAAATTTTTCTTTGGAGTTATGTCGAAGTACAAACTCCACTTCGGGATGAGACAAAGAAAAGGCATGAATCAACTCCATACACCGAGAGTACTCGCTCTTAACTGATTTCAAAAAAGATTTACGCGCCGGTATATTAAAAAACAAATCTCTGATGTGTACACTTGTACCAACTGCTCCAGCCCAGGGTAAAACTTGTGAAACCGAGCTACCCTCGCCTTCGATCATCGCTCCACTGGCGGTATTTGGCTGCCGGCTTTGCATACTAAAGCGGCTAACTGCTGTAATAGACGCGAGTGCTTCACCTCGAAAACCGAGGGTACCTATCTGAAAAAGATCTTCATCTTGAGAAATCTTACTAGTGGCATGCCGCCGCAAGGCTACACCTAAATCTTGAGGGTCTATACCTTTACCGTCATCAATAACGGATATCCGGTCACAGCCACCTTCACCCAACTCGACGATAATTTTCGTAGCATCGGCATCCAGAGCATTTTCAACTAGCTCCTTAACAACGCTTGCAGGTCGATCAACCACCTCTCCGGCAGCAATTTTATTAATCAAAGAATCACTTAATAGCTTAATATTAGACATAAAAAAACTCCGCTGCCGATTAATCCGTCAGTTACTAGATCTACGCGCATTACCGAAAATACCTTGGTCGGACTTATAGCATAACGGACACCCACTTTCCAAATCGATAGAAATCCAGCAGTCATTCAGCTCCTCCGTCACCACAGGTACTCAGCTAAGTTATCTATATTAATAGATTTTATCTTGCATATCTTCCGAACTTGTCTTATGTAACATGCCGGACGGAGGCCCAGCATGAATTCGAGTTATCTCATCAGCGCAGAAACCCCTCAGCAATTGCCAGCGGAGGATCTACCTGAGATCGCCGTCATCGGCAGGTCCAACTGTGGTAAATCAAGTCTCATTAACGCAGTTCTCAATCGCAAAGACCTAGCAAGAACCAGCTCCACTCCCGGACGGACGCAAATGGCTAATTTCTTTTTGGTGAATGAGAAGCAATTGGTCGTTGACTTGCCAGGTTACGGCTTTAGTGCCACAGGAAAAAGCAAACGCAAACACTGGCAGAGTCTTCTCGATACCTACGTCACCCGGAAGGTGATTAGTCACAAGCTCTTTCTAATGGATATCCGTCGTAGCCTAACAGACGAGGATTACGCATTAGCCACATTTATGTCAAAACACCATCCAGTTGACTTAGTGCTGACAAAGGCCGACAAAATCACTCAATCGAAAAGAAAAACCGCCGCAAATTTGTTGGTGTCTAGTCTCAAATCAAGAGGTGTCGATGTAAATGAATCATTTGTTATCTCAAGCCTTAAAAAGACAGGAATCGAAGAACTTAGATCTTATCTATTTCTATCGAAGGATCAGTAAGTTACAATGTAGATTCGTATTTGTCGCAAACATTCAAAAACAGAATTCAATATGACCTTACTAAGCAACAACACCAAAAACGGCATCGGATTTGCTCTGGTTACTGGTTTTTTTGTCGGCTTGATGGGCTTTTTTGTACACAAAGCCAAAGGTGACTATCAATTTCTTGACATTCTACTTCATAGATCAATATTTTTATGCCTTGTGCTGCTACCGTTTGCCATCAAACACTCCAAATCGCTTTTTAAAAAAGAATCGTTCTTTATCTGGCCACGTTGTTTTTTTGGTTGCGCTGCGATGTTGTGTTTTTTCCTAACCCTACAAAATACCCATGTCGGTATCGCCATTCTACTTGCAAACCTATCTCCCGTGCTAGTGATCTTGCTCGGAATTTTACTATTAAAAGAAGAATTTAATACCTCAGCATTATTTGGTTCGGCATTAATTATCGCCGCCGTAGCGTTACTCGGCAACCCAAGTGCTAGCGACATATCCTTGAAAATCATCTTAATAGGATTACTCGGGTCTTTTCTAAAAACTCTCGCTTTTCTCTCACTACGCAAAGCTGCCGTTAAGCTAAACCCTTACCTTATTGTGTGGATGCTATCCTTCATCGTACTAATAGTAATTCTATTCCTAGGTGCTAAACCGTCAAAATTAATAAATAACTGGGACAGTCTCACCCTTATCAACATCTCAGTTATAAGCTTACTCATGCAAATCAGCCTCACGTTTGCTTATAAAAATATTGAAGCATCATTTGCAGTGGTACTAATATTAACGAGTGCACTTTGGGGTATGATCTGCGAGATATTATTCTTAAACTACCGACCCACTCTTACAGAGCTAGCCTTCTGCGTCCTGCTCATCCTTGGAATCATCATTGTTAACAAGTCTAAGCTTAAAAAAACACTTATAGCTCCTACGAGCGAAAATATTTAAGCTTAGAAACGAAAAGCCACACCGAACCGCGGTACAAAATCAAAAAGATCAACTTCAGCACGTAGCGCTAAGTTATCTTGGAAGTTATAAAAACCACCGACAGCCATCGAGACAATTGGAAACACTTCATCATCATCGTCGTCAGAGATTCTTCTAATCGCCAAACCCGGAGCACCAAACACAGTCCAATCAGGATGCAAATGAAAGTCCCACCTCATACTACCAATCATGTACAGAACCGGGTCACCTAAGTACCGACCAATAAAACCACCGGCCTCTGCAGAAACAGAGTCATTAAGCGCACGGATAAAGCCGTTTGGGGCGACTTCGATCGACACCTTAGCACCGACTTGATCCGGCACCGGCAGTAAAAGCCGCGACATTCCTATCATTGGAGACACGACCGTATCAGCCATAGGAGATGTGTCACTTTTAAGAAAATGCTCCTCGACTGTCGTTCCATACCTAGCTTCGGCATTTGCCGTCATCAAACAGAATAAAACTAATAGTATAAGCCTCACAGAATCTCCCCGCAAATCGCAGTAATTGATTCCGTAACCTATCATAACTTTGCTAAAATGAAACTATTCGAAAATAAATTATAGAACTAGAGGTCGGAAACGACTCCCACCTCGGATTGGTCCTTCAGCACCTTCATAACGATATGCCAAAGTATTTTTCTATCATGTTCGTTAACGTGGCGCATAAGCGTCCCAAGGCGATGAGCTAAAAGCCCTGCAACGTCCCGGGCATCTACTTCACCGTCGATATGCTTAAGGATTACAGAGTCAATCTCATCAGCAATCTTAAGCATTTTTAGCGCTTCTTTGTCGAGCTTGCCTTCTTTATTCTTTTTAGCCTCGAAAGGAATCAACTTCCCCATAAGCACCTCTCCTTGCAGCCTACAATGAATGTACAAGGCTACTAATATGATTATACCATACTCAGAAAGCTTCCAGTAATTTCTAAGCTTTTCCCACTTGAGGGTTGATTCAATCGTCACGTTTAGTTAGTTATTTCATAGATTTATTGTTATATTCGCCAATCGTGGTAATTGTTTGAGTGTTGTGCGATTAGAGAAAGAGGAGTAAGTGATGGCCACCGTTTACGATTTAGCAGTCATTGGATCTGGACCTGGAGGAGAAGTCGGAGCAATTCGCGCCGCTCAGCTAGGGCTAAAAGTAGCTCTCATCGAAAAGTCAGAACACCTCGGCGGCACATGCTTAAATGTTGGTTGCATCCCGACAAAAGCTCTACTGCAAGCAGCGACAACCTACGACAAACTAAAACATGCTGAAGAGTTCGGTTTTAAAACCGGCCCGATCGAATATCAATGGGATAAGATCATGGGTAAAAAAGAAGAGATTGTAAATCAGCAGCGCAAGGGGCTGCGCTTTCTCATGAAAAAAAATAAAATCGATACCTTTGAAGGCCATGGCCGCTTTAAGGACCGTACGCATATTGCAGTAACTGATGCCACAGGCAAAGAAATAATCGTAGAAGCAAAGCAAACTCTTATCGCTACCGGTTCGAGAGTTAGAGAGTTTTCGTTCGCACCATCAAACGACAAAAACATTATGACTTCTGATACGATTTTATTTATTGATTCTGTTCCGAAGAGCTTAGCAGTCGTCGGTGGTGGAGTCGTAGGAACCGAGTTTGCATCTTTGTTCGCGAGATTCGGATGCGAAGTAACTATCGTCGAACTAGCTCCTCAAATTCTACCTTTTGAAGATGATGAAACCGTCAAAGAACTTGTCAGATCCCTTAAAAAGCAAGGGATAAAAATAGAAACCTCCACGAAGCTAACTAAACTAGACGAAAAAGGAACACACGTTGAGCTAACCGTCGAAGGGCAAAAACCTAGAAAGTTTGACAAGGTCCTACTCTCCATTGGCCGAGAACCCGTGACTGGCGACTTAGGTTTAGACAAAGTGGGTATAAAAGCCGAAGACGGTGGTTTCATCACAACAGATGATCATTACAAAACAAGTGTTGCAAACATTTTTGCTATCGGCGATGTCCTTAAAACACCGGCACTTGCGCATACGGCTTCAGCCGAAGCTCTTCATGCGGTAGAAGTAATCGCAGGACATCACCCGCCGATCATTGATTACTCTTGTAACCCCAGCGCGATTTATTCTTATCCTGAAATCGCTAGCATCGGAGATAAAGAATCTACTCTTAAAGATAAGGGAGTCGATTATAAAGTCGCTAAATTTCCTTTTGCTCCTATGGCAAAAGCCAAGATAGAGGGCATGACCGAAGGGTTTATAAAAATCATCTTCGAGCCTAAATACCGTGAAATCCTCGGGGTTCACATTGTTCACGCTAAAGCGACCGAAATGATCGCAGAGTTTGTATTAGGAAAACTGCTGGAGACTACCGTCGATGAAATCGGCTTAGCAATCCATCCGCACCCAACCCTATCCGAGACAATTATGGAAACTGCCCACGCAGCAATTGGCGGCCCCATTCATATGTAAAATAGATTTTTCGAATAAACACCGCAGAGAGAGGACTGTAAATAATGGCTAGCGACTTAGAAGAAGTATTAATGCCTTCGATGGGTGAAGGCGTTAACGAAGCCACCCTGGTCAAATGGCTCAAAAATACCGGCGACAAAGTAGAAAAGAACGAACCTTTACTAGAAGTATCAACTGACAAGGTCGACACCGAAATCACTTCACCGCACAGTGGCTTTTTAATAAAAACATATGCAAACCCAGATGACACCGTAACTGTGAACAACATCATCGCCTATCTTAGCAAATCGCCCGATGCAACAGCGCCCGACAAGGTAACTCAGGCGTCGCAACCGACAGCAACATCAAATATGAGCGTAGAAAACACCCAAACGCCTCATACCGCTCCCCCACCCCAGCAAATACCAATCTCATCTGGGGGGCCGGTAAAAACCTCGCCATTAGTTCGGAAAATGGCGCGCGATATGAACCTAAATCTCGCAGCGGTAGCGGGAAGAGGACTCCACGGCAGAATCACAAAACTAGACGTGCTTAATTTCATCGATAAGATCGGCGGACAAATTAATCAACCCAACGCCGCTCCCATAGTAGGCATTAGTACGTCGTTACAGACCGAACAACAGCAAGGCAAAGAATTCTTAGAAGGCGTCGAAGTTCGACGTGAATCAATGAACAAAATGCGGCGCCTCATCGCAGACCATATGGTGCAGTCGGTACAAACCTCTCCCCATGTAACAACAACTTTCGAAATGGACCTTAGCAAAATAGTTGAACAACGTGAATCATTGAAGGCGGAGTTTAAGGCTAAGCACAACTTCAATCTTACCTACACTCACTTCCTGGCACATGCAACGGTTCAAGCGATTAAGAAAAACATGATTGTTAATGTGTCTGTAGATAAACATGACGTCTTATGGAAAGACGATATCAACTTAGGCATCGCCGTCGCTCTTGAATCAGGATTAATTGTTCCTGTAATCAAAAAAAGCAACGACTTGAGTTTACCTGAACTGGCATTTAAGATTACGGATATAGTAACCCGGGCTCGCAGTAAAAAACTTAAACCGGATGAAGTCCAAGGCGGTACTTTCTCAATAACAAACCCTGGCCTATACGGCAGCTTAAACTCAAATCCCATCATAAATCAGCCACAGGTCGCCATCCTCAATGTTGGTGCCATCATTAAACGACCAGTTGTAAGAAACGACGACATCGTCGTAAGACCACTCATACAGATCGGGTTAACCTTCGATCACAGAGTCGTTGACGGTGAAGGTGGCGCAAAATTCCTGGCAGACCTTAAAGAAATTATCGAAAACTACGAGACTAAGTTATAGAATTCCTAAACTTTTTACTCAGATATTAGGAATATCCAAAACCACGCTCAGTAGAAAAATACAATTTAGGCTAAAAGTTACGAGTCAATCTTCCGAAGTACTTTCATCTTAACATCAGTCTAGGAAGTACCCTATGGCAGGGCAAAATATTGCATTAAAAGAAAACCAACCCCTTTTCAACGAGGGAGATGAAGCCGACGGAATGTTTGTAATCCGTAAGGGCGAGTTGGTGGTATATCTAGAAAAAGACGGCAATGAAGTTAAACTAGCAAAAGTTGGTTCTGGTGGAATGATTGGAGAGATGGCATTCTTCGATAAAAAACCTAGATCTGCGTCGGTCAAGGCCAGCACACCTTGCGAGGTCACCAAAATAACTTCTGACGATTTCTCTAAGTTGATGAAACAAATTCCTAAATGGTTTGTCGGCTTAATGGGCGCACTATCGACTAGACTACGAGAAACTAATGAGCGTCTTCAAAAAATGGAAAATAAAGCAGCAGGTATGCTTTCACCCTACGAAAATTTAATCAAAGCACTTCACGTCATAACTCTTATTTGGCATAAAGATGGGGTTAAAAACGATAAGCATTGGACTCTAAGCCGTGCTACAGCCGAAAGTGAAATTGTAAATATATTCGGAGTGGATGCCAACTGGATCAAAGACTTATTTAATGCGCTCGTTGAACAAAATATCCTGCTAAATGCACTTGATAACTACAAGAACCCTATGGTGGCTGCTCCGACTAAGTCTGGACTAACCAATCTGGCTAGTTTTATTGAGGGCTTTATAAAGAAATACCCGGAACTTACCAGCTACCCGGAACCCGCAATGGAGATGTTACAAATCATTCATAAACTAAGCAGTGCTTCCTCTTATGAGGCAGCGAATATAACCTTCGAAGAAGTCTGCCAGGCCGCTACTGAGGCCGGATTAGACCCCAGTAGCTGGGAAGAGTATATAAAGCTATTCGTTGGGAAAGACCTCGGTGCAATCAGCGTCGTTAAAGTGTCAGACGGTCAAGGATTCAAGGTTGATAAAAAGGAATTCCCTACTTTCTTAAGAAATAATAGTACCTTAATCGCCTTTGAGAAGGCCGGACTCAAATAGTTCCCTAGCAATCGCTTTTTAAACCGCCCTAAAAGGGCTTAGTATTTCTAATAAAACTTGACGATTTTTAATAGATAGCATACGAGAAACACTCTCTAATAGGCTGTTTCTTATCTTTCAGGAGTCTTTACCCAAATGCAATCAACCGTCGAAGAAATCAATACCGTCCAGCGTCGTCTCAAGGTCGAACTTGAACCTAAAACTGTGAACGATGCTTTTTCAAGTACTTATCGCAAGCTTCAACAAAATGCACGCATCCGAGGTTTTCGTCCCGGAAAAGCACCGATCAACATGATCAAAAAAATGTATGCCGAAAAGGCTGCTGCAGATGTCGCCGATCAGCTTATTAAAGAGCACTTATTCGACGCCATAGAAAAAAATGACATTAAACCTATATCATCGCCATCTCTTGAAGAGCTCGTATTACCGATACAAGGTGAGCAATACACATTCAGTGCTGTGATTGATATTCTTCCTAAACTCTCAATATCTTCTTACAAAGGCATTAAAGTCGAATGTCACAAGAACGAGATCAACGAGGACACTATAAACCAGCAAATAGAACAGACTCAGAGATCACAAGCTAAGAAAAGCGCTGCTGCTGACGACGCCGTGGCGAGCGATGGTATGGTAGCGACAATCAGCCATACCGCGAAGTTATCTGGAGAACCTTACCCGCCATTTGAAGCTCAAAATGTTGCAGTTGAAGTTAACAGAGAAGGATTTACGCACCCGGAGATTGATAAAGCTTTGACCGGTATGAAAGCTGGGGACGTAAAGTCTGTAAAAATTAATATACCCAACCATGCTGCAGCTGAAGATGAAGCCAAAGACCTTACGATTGACCTTGAGCTCAAGGTTGAGAGCCTAGAAGAACTAAAACTTCCTGCGTTAGACGACGAATTTGCCAAAGACCTTGGTTTTGAGGGAGTCGATAAGCTTAAAACAGCTGTGCGCGACCAACTTGTGACCAGAGCAGAAGGACAAAAAAAGGCCGAAATTGAATCAAACATTCTCAATGCGATCATCACAGAAAACCCGTTTGAAGTTCCTCCGACGCTCATTAACTCCGTTATCGACGATATGATCGAGGGAGAACGCTGGCCAGATGATAAACAAAAAGCATTGGCAAAGCAGGACCAAGAACTAAGAAAATCATTGATCGACCGAGCAAAACAGAAGGCTCAGAACTCTCTTATACTCTGGCATGTAGCAAACGAGGAAAAATTAGAAGTTACTGACCAAGACATAGACAACCATATTATGAAAATGTTACCCCCCAACCCAAATGCTGACGATAATGATCCTAAGCACAAGGAACTGCTCGAAAACATGAGAAAACACTTCAATCAGAGCTTGAAAGACAACCTTTTGTTCGAAAAAGCTGCAAACCTCTTAGTCGAGAACGCGGTAGTGTCAGAGTGCACCCACGGCTAAGCTAATAGTTATATTAGAATTTAATGAGGGAGCTCCCGAACAAAGAGTTCCCTTTTTTTATCGAGTATTTGAAAAGCAATCCTAGCCCAATCAAACAAAATACCTTTAAAATATCAGTCAGTTAACCTCACCTCCGTCACCAGTATAAGCTAGGCAATATTTACCATTAAAGTATAACCGGAGACCGTCGATGAAAGGCATGAAGCAACTTGTCTTTGATGGGCTTCTGGAATAATCTATGCAACCGTATCTGTTTTAAACTATTGTTAAATCGATAGTAGTTTAAGTTCAGAATGGTCCACAAAAGTTGAGGTGAAAATATGGCTCTGATTCCTGTAGTAGTAGAACAAACAAACCGTGGTGAACGATCGTGGGATATTTATTCGCGTCTTTTGAAAGACCGAATCATCATGCTCGGAAGTCCTGTTATGGACGAGGTTGCTAACGTTATAGTCGCTCAACTCCTATTTCTTGAGAGCCAAGACCCAGACAAAGATATTCATTTCTATATTAACTCGCCCGGCGGTTCCGTTACGGCTGGAATGGCGATTTATGATGCTATGCAGATCATTCGTTCCGATGTAAGAACCTACTGTATTGGCCAATGTGCTAGTATGGGTGCATGGCTATTAGCTTCCGGCGCTAAAGGAAAACGTTATGCTCTTCCTAACTCTCGGATTATGATTCACCAGCCTTTTGGTGGTGCTACAGGTCAAGCTGAAGATATAAAACTTCAGGCACAAGAGATCATTAAACTAAAAAAACGAATGATAAACATAATGGCAGGCCATACTGGAAGACCAGAAGAACAAATTCATGAAGACATTGATCGTGATTATTTTATGTCAGCAGAAGAAGCAAAAGACTATGGTGTCGTCGATGAAGTGTTGAAATCACCGGCAAAAGAGAATAAAAGTAAATAATTCCAACTTTTAGAAAGTTGTTAACGAATGCCCAGGGGGTTATATGGCGAACAAAGATAACGGACTTCATTGCAGTTTTTGCGGAAAAGGTCAGCGCGAAGTTAAGAAGCTAATCGCGGGACCAAATGTATATATCTGCGACGAATGTATCCAACTTTGTAACGATATTATTTCTGAAGAAGTTGAAAAAGATGAAGTGTTGAACCCGACGGGTAAGGTTCCTAATCCTAAAGATATTAAAAAAGTACTCGACGATTACATCATCGGCCAAAATGAAGCTAAGAAGATCTTATCCGTTGCGGTTCATAACCATTATAAAAGGATCGATGCTAAAGCAGCGAAAGATGATGAAATAGAGTTATCGAAATCAAACATATTACTAATTGGTCCAACGGGAAGTGGTAAAACCCTTCTCGCGCAAACCCTAGCTCGGATTCTTAACGTACCGTTTACTATCGCTGATGCCACTAACCTAACAGAGGCTGGCTATGTTGGGGAAGACGTCGAGAACATCATTCTAAACCTACTTCAAAGTGCTGATTACGACGTAGAGCTTGCGCAGCGCGGAATCGCATACATTGATGAGATCGATAAGATCGCCCGTAAAGGCGACAACCCTTCTATCACTCGAGATGTTTCCGGTGAAGGTGTTCAGCAAGCCCTTCTTAAAATCATCGAAGGAACGATCTCAAACGTACCGCCAAGAGGAGGCCGAAAGCACCCTCAACAAGAGTTTCTTCAAGTAGATACTTCGAATATCTTATTTATCTGTGGTGGCGCTTTCGCTGGCTTAGAGGGTCTTGTAGCACAACGTATCGAAGTCTCTACCATGGGATTCGGTGCCGAGGTTCATTCGAAGGAACGGCACGATGTTTCTGAGCTACTTGCAAAGGTTACTACAGAAGACCTTATGAAATTTGGTCTTATCCCGGAATTCTTAGGTCGTCTGCCAGTGGTTTGTTCATTAGCCGAGCTTACGGAAGATGCGTTGATAGAAATCCTCACTAAACCTAAAAATGCGATTATTAAACAGTTCCATAAATTGTTTTCTTTTGAACACGTAGAACTTAAGTTTACTGATGGCGCACTTCGAGCTGTGGTAAAAGAAGCAATCAAACGTAAAACAGGCGCACGTGGACTTAGATCTATTCTTGAAAAGTCTATGCTCGAAACTATGTACGAAATGCCCAGCCAAGATGACCTAAAAGAAGTGGTCATGACCGAAGAATGTATTGTGGATGGAGCAGAACCGATATTGGTTTATAAAACTGAAGATGAAAAAAAGAAGGAAGCGAAAAAAGCGGCTGAAGAAGAATCAAACTCTCCATCCGATAGAAACTTTGGTACAGGACCGGTTTCCTAACTGTCAAGCTTACGACTATTTATTTTAGTTTTCGCTGTAAAAGTGAACACTTTTTTTAAAAAACTAGTTTAAAACTGACTTATCCACAGGCAAACGGTAAAAGTTGCCTTCTTTTTTTTATTAAGACTATCGCCGATGGTAGTTTTTACGTTAAAATAATCGTGGGTTCCACTCAACTCTTCAATAAGATGCATTGACTTACCGGTTTGGTTAGTCAATTCGATAGGCTGGGTGTGTTTATTTTTTAGTCACAACCTGGAGGGACTAGAGCATGAGCAAAGACGCTAAACCAACGAAGAAGTCTTCTACTGGAAAAATTTCCATACCTTTGCTCCCTCTTCGGGATATTCTGGTGTTTCCGTCAACTGTCGTACCGTTATTTGTAGGACGAGACAAGTCTATTCAGGCTTTAGAACAAGCTATGGCTGACAAAAAGGAAATACTGTTAGCCGCTCAAAAGAAAGCAAAAACGAACGACCCTTCTTCGGACGATATCTTCGAAGTCGGAACCGTATCGACCATCCGGCAGTTGTTGAGACTTCCAGACGGTACCGTAAAAGTTTTAGTAGAAGGTATCTACCGCGCTAAAATTATAAAATTCATTGAAACCGAGGAGTTTTTTCACGTCGAGGCAGAGCCTCTCGAAGAAGTACTAGATGCTACTGTAGAAAATGAAGCCTTGATTAGAACCGTGAAGATGGCATTCGATAACTATGTTCGGTTAAATAAACGAATCCCTCCTGAGATGTTGTTATCAATTGCTTCCATCGAAGACGAATCAAAATTAGCGGATACCTTAGTAGCTCACCTAAATAATTTAAAACTACAAGACAAACAAAGACTACTTGAAGAAACCGATCCTAGAGCTCGTTTAGAAGAGCTGTACGGTTTCATACAATCTGAAATCGAAATTATGCGTGTTGAGAAAAAGATCCGTGCACGCGTAAAAAGACAGATGGAAAAGACTCAGAAAGAGTACTACTTAAACGAACAGATGCAGGCGATTCAGAAGGAGCTCGGTGAGCGCGATGATGCCCGTGCCGAACTTCAAGAGATTGAAGATCTCATCAAGAAAAAGAAGCTACCAAAAGAAGCTAAAGAAAAGCTTGAGAAAGAGCTTCGTAAATTAAAACAAATGTCCCCGATGTCTGCAGAAGCCACTGTGGTAAGAAACTACCTTGATACGGTTTTGACTCTACCATGGCAAGAATTCTCAGATGAGATTCACGACATCAACCACGCCGAGAAGGTTCTTGATAAAGACCACTACGGGCTTGAAAAAGTAAAAGAAAGAATTCTTGAGTATTTGTCCGTGAGACTCATTGCTGAAGACTCTCTAAAAGGCCCCATCTTATGTTTAGTCGGGCCTCCTGGAGTTGGTAAAACATCTTTAGCAAAGAGTGTCTCAGAAGCTACCGGCAGAGACTTTGTCAGAATATCCCTAGGGGGAGTTCGTGACGAATCTGAAATTCGCGGTCACCGTAGAACTTACATCGGATCTATGCCTGGTAAAATCATCATGGGTCTTAAAAAAGCAGGCTCTTCAAACCCTGTAGTGCTACTAGATGAAATAGACAAGCTTAGTAACGATTTCAGGGGAGATCCGGCTTCGGCATTGCTCGAAGTTTTAGATCCAGCTCAGAACCATACCTTCAACGATCATTATCTAGACTTAGACTATGACTTATCGAAGGTGTTATTTCTAGCAACAGCCAACTCCGTACACACTATTCCGGGACCGTTGCGTGACCGGATGGAGATCATCTATTTATCTGGTTATTCAGAGCAAGATAAGCATAGCATTGCAAAGCAATACTTAATTCCTAAACAGCTAAAGGAAAACGGTCTAGCTGAACAAAATATCACTTTCTCCCCAAAGGCTATTAGAGACCTTATCAACTACTACACAAGAGAAGCGGGAGTTCGGAGCCTCCAGCGAGAAGTCTCTAACATCTGCCGCAAAATCGCCAGAAAGTACATAAAGAAGATCAAACCTGTCGCCGTTAAAAAAGAATCTAAGAAAGCGGGCAAAACGAAGATTAAATTGGATATTACTGAGTCTATTACTGAGAAATCTTTGGTTAAAATCTTAGGTCCTCATAAGTACAAGCATGGAATGCAAAATGAACAAGATGAGATTGGAATATGTACTGGATTGGCTTGGACCGAGGTTGGTGGTGAATTACTAGCTGCTGAAGTCAATGTTCTACCAGGAAAAGGTAAGCTAACTATTACCGGTAAGCTCGGTGAGGTCATGCAAGAATCGGCACAGGCCGCGCTTAGTTATGTAAGATCTAGAGCAAGCTTTCTAGGGCTAGAGGACGACTTTTACCAAAAAGTAGATATCCATATCCATATCCCCGAGGGGGCCATACCAAAAGATGGACCTTCTGCAGGCTTATGTATGGCAACCGCATTAACCAGTGCCCTAACATCACGTCCAGTTAGTAAAGATGTGGCTATGACTGGCGAAATTACCCTGCGAGGACGAGCTCTAATCATCGGCGGATTGAAGGAGAAGGTCATTGCGGCGCACCGAGGTGGAATCCGCAAGGTCATTATCCCTAAAGACAACGAAAAGGACCTACGAGACATCCCTAAGAGCGTTCTTAAAGACATTAATATCGTCACTGTAGATCATATGGACTCCGTATTGATTCACGCCTTGGTATGGGACCGAAAAGTGGCGGACATTGCAGCGGCAGAAGCAGACAATGATCTTTTTGAGAAACTACGAAAAATCACCGAATCTGAGATTAAAGAGAGTGAGTTATTTTTTGCCCACTAAACTCTGCAGATAAGTCTCATTAATTATTCCAAGCGCACTCCGATACTATTATGAAGCCATTCATACTAGGATCGGAGTATTTTTTTGTCCGCTAGCCCAAAAAAATCGGTTGCTTCAGAAGACCCTATTGTCTTCATTGAAGAGTTGAAAAGACAATGGATGTCCACCATCGATGCGTTAGTCGACCCACTGATGATGGTTCACCCGAACTATACAATTTACAAAGCCAACCTCGCCATGGCTAAGGTAGCCAAACTAGACATCAAAGATATCATTGGGAAGAAATGCTATGAAGTTTTCGCCAACCGTACTTCTCCCTGCACTAATTGTAAGATGAAGCTTTCGTCTATCACCAAAAAACCACTGCAGTACGAATTAAGCCATATTAGGGACAACCAGTTTTTCGAGGTTAGTTCTCAGCCATTAATGAATAATAGCGGCGAAGTCGACGGAATCGTACAAGTGTACCGCGACCGGACGGAAGCAAGAAAACTAAGAGAACAACTTTTTCAAAGTGAGAAACTTAGTTCAATTGGATTACTAGCGGGCGGTATTGCCCATGAACTGAATAACCCACTCGGTGGTGCGATGATATTCTCAGAGATGCTGCTCAAACAACTCGACCCTAAAACTCCAGAGTACCAAGACGCATTAGAAATCAAAAAGGCCACTGAACGGTGCAAAAATATAGTTTCAGGTTTGCTTGATTTCGCCAGAGCCAACCCAATGAAGAAAAATCAGAAACTAACTAAAATGAAAGCCACAGACGCCGTTGCCGATGCTGTAAAATTCGCCCAAATGGCTCAAGACGGGAAGCAATACCATATCGACTACCAGTGGATCTCGGAGGAG
>Ga0222674_1000172_pt1 | contig 30978 bp, 31 predicted proteins | sample AntAcemetagen866_FD_179804 | JGI IMG/M metagenome (GOLD analysis project Ga0222674, IMG submission 179804) | Saline water microbial communities from Ace Lake, Antarctica - #866 | ecosystem: Environmental > Aquatic > Non-marine Saline and Alkaline > Saline | place: Antarctica: Ace Lake...
CATCAGCAACAGAAATAACAATGTCACCTAAAATTTTCGGGAGTCCATCAGCTTCAAGCTGATCGATTAAACTTAAGGGATCAGTGACGCCTAATCGAATAGGACCTGACCAATGTTGCTGAGGGAATGACAGCACATCAGTGGACCGATCTACATTACGAAAATCAAGGTTTAGTTTCCTGATCTCTTCAGGCTCAACAAACCGCACCGATACACCCCAACCCGATAAGTTTAACCTAGATAATAAAATCGAGACCATACTTCGCACTGTATCCAGCTCTACTAGAAAAGATTGCAGATCAACATCGACCAAAACATTGGAGTCAGGTGTATTCAATTCTATGTATTTTCTCCGCCAGGGTTTTTCCGAGAAAGCAAATCTGTCACCTCTGCTTTCGGTGGTTTGCTGTCAGGAGGCTCTAGCTTAGCCTCAGGCTTAACAACACTTAATATAGATTTTGATTGAAGACTTTTAAGACTACCAAAAGAGGCAACAGGCAAATCCTTGTCGTCAGACATATGGTTTAGTTCAAACTCCAGAATATCTTTAGCGAAACCCATGAAGCGCTCGGAAAAAGCCTCCGAAGTACTTTCTTCCGATGGCTTAGCTTTGTTTCCCAAAGGTACCACGACAGAGTCACTACTATTCTCTTTATTGTTACGCTCACTCATTTGTATTAACGAGCCATCCTTTCGTATGAAACGACCTTCTCTTATTTTAACATATATGGAAAGGCATAGAAATCACACATAAGATGTCAATTATTTGACCATTTATGCTCGTAATAAGACTGGCCTTTTAAGCGGAATTTTCGCTGAAAAGTCGTTTCCATGGGGTACTTATGAACCATAGAGCTGCTCTCACCCGGAGTAAACAAGCTTTTAGAAAACGCTTGAACCACTTCTTCAGAGTAGTTTAAGTGATCCGTTTTGAACCACACACCACCACCAGGCTTTGTAACTTTGTAAAGATCATCAATAAACCCCTGTGAAAACAGCCGGTGTTTCCTCTGACGACGCTTTTCCCAAGGGTCCGGGAAAAACACTAATACGTCATCCAATTCGCCTTCAGCAAATAAGTCACTAATAAATTTAGCATTGAACAAGGCTACCGAAAGATTCTTCAGCCGATTCTTCTCGGCTCGCTGCGCCGTAGTGACCACCCTTTTGAAGGTGACATCGACACCGATAAAGCCATAGTTTGGCAACAGCTTCGCGTATTCACAAATTGTACTACCTAAATGACAGCCGATTTCTAATACTAGTTTTTCTGGCTTAACTCTAAAGGATTCTCGCCAATTGCCTTTAATAGACACAAGGCTATCCCCGTGAAGAACCTTTACTCCCGTATCTTCAGAGTTTGAGACCATTCCGACATAAGGATTAACCGATCTATCAAGCTGGGTATGAATATTTTCAAATGGTGACTGATTTAACAAAGCCATACTTTAAACGCTCGAATCAGGAGGTACGAATTAAAAAAATGAGAGAGGTCATAAGTTCTGAGCTATAAGCCGGATTCTGTCTAGCAATGAAATTGCCGAGACTGCCATTCATCTAGGAGCCTTGTTACCAAGACCCTCAAGCAACTTACCCAAAACTAACCGCCGGAGCCAGAGGTTGATCTTTACAGACCCTAGTTTCTATTTAGTCTTGCTTCGGATGGGGTTTACCTAGCCAGCCTTATTACTAAAGCTGCTGGTGAGCTCTTACCTCACCCTTTCACCCTTACCGTACTCAGAAGAATACGGCGGTCTACTCTCTGTTGCACTTGCCGTCGGTACTACCCGCCTGGCCGTTAACCAGCATCCTGCCCTATGAAGTCCGGACTTTCCTCGTAATAAAACGCGGCAGTCCGCTCAGCCCATACGAGCCTCTCTCAATCGGGGGAATCTACGGATGAAAGCCCTTTAAGTCAATGAAATTATGACCGTTTAAACTTCCCAGCCTTAAGCTCTGCAACATAAGTATGATATCGGCTCATTGATTGCTTAGCAAACAGTAGCATAATCGGAATGTTAGCAAATAACATCAACCCGGTGCCAATTCCGGTCATATTATCAAGCTCACGATCTGTGGTTATGAAGCCCGAGGTAGCCGCAACAATCAAAGAACAATAAATGATCTTATAGCCAGGAACCCACCTTTGCCCGAAGAGGTAAACGATCCCTTGTTCGCCATAATAGCTCCAAGAAATCATCGTAGAAATAGCAAACAGCCAGGCCGCAATCGTTACCAGCCACTTACCGAGTCCGGCATGGACGCTATCAAAAGCAAAACTTGTAAGCGCAGCGCCTACATAGTTTACATACAGGCCTCCATCGGCATGGATTGGTTTAACCTCGGATGAGATTTTCCCCCATTCAACGATAAGTTCTTGATTACGCTCAACCACCAATCCAAATACCTTATAAAGATTACTTCCCGTTCTTTCGTTTAAGGCATCCGTCTGCATAACCATAAAAACATCTTGCCCCTCTTGAATACCCGGGGTTCCGTCAGGAATAGGAACGCTACTCAAAGTCCACGCTCCCGTACTCAGCTCGATAATATCCGGGTTAGCTTCCCAGTGAAAATCAGCTGATCGATTCCAAGCGCCACTACCCAAAATAACTAAAGCCGTCAGAGTACATACAACGATGGTATCAATAAAAGGCTCCAAACCCGCGACGATACCTTCACGCACAGGCTCGTCGGTCATTGCCGCAGAGTGGGCAATAGGAGCAGAACCCTGTCCAGCTTCGTTAGAAAACAGAGCGCGTTTCATACCCCATAAAAAAGCATAACCAAATGTACCACCCAAGAAAGCACCCTCAGCTTCAGTTGGGTTAAATGCTGAATAGACGATCAAACGAAGCATTTCGGGAATGGATCCGTAGTTTAAAATAAGAACATAAATCGAAGCGATCAGATAAATACCGCACATAAATGGAACTAACTTACCAGCTACTGCACCAATCCGCTTAATACCACCAATAATAACCAAGCCACAAATAATAGCTAAAACCAGGCCAGTAATCACATCGGGAACACCAAAGTTTTGATAAGTCACCTTACCAACGTTCCAAGCTTGAAACATATTTCCGCCGGTAACTGTCGATACCAGCAAAGTAATACAAAATATGCCTCCGATTACACTGCCAGCCGTCGCCAATTTGGGACTGAATTTTTTCAGACCGTCTCTTACGACAAACATCGGACCACCGTGAGGATTGTTCTTCTCACTCGTATTTCGATACAACATCGATTGCGTGACTTCGACCGTTTTAATCGCCATACCGATGCCGCCAACGACCCACATCCAAAATACAGCGCCTGGTCCACCCAAAGAAATCGCAACAGCAACCCCTCCGATATTCCCTAAACCAACTGTCGCAGAAAGTGCCGCAGAAAGTGCCTCGAAGTGACTAATCGCCCCGGGGTCATTGCTATGATCATACTTACCTCGAACCACTGCGATACCGTGAGTTAGTGCCAACCAAGGAGAGAACTTACTCCAAACTAAAAACAACACGCCGACTGCGAGGACGGTATACAGAACATAATCATGCCAGAGTACGGCGTTGATACTCTCCATAACTTGGTTAACTACATCAATAAATCCGTCCATCATAACCCCTTAAACGATTCTTATTTACAACATGTCAGTACTAACGCTTTACCACACAGGTTTGATAGATAAAAGAACCAATATCTTATGAATTTTATAGATTCTCCTAGTATTTCCAAAAAGTTAATAGATAATCTTAAATTTCCTCTTTATCATCGCGCCGTTTGGTGAGACCTTCGGGCGCAAGCTATTTTTGAACTAAGATCGAGTGTATAGTTACCATGGATCGCAAACTTGACATCAATCCCTTAACCGTTGGTTGGATACCTTATTGGAATCTTCGACCAATGAAGCACGAGCTAAAGCGCCTCGCTGGTGAAGCTATAAACTTCCGTTCGGGACACCCGATTGCAGTTAATAAAATGTTAAACGAACGAAAAATTGACCTCGCTCCCGCGTCGAGTGTTTGCCTACTAACAAAACCGATGCAAGATATCGCTTTACCATTAGGTGTTGTCAGCGACGGACCGGTCCACAGTGTTTACCTCGGACTTAGCAGTGATATTGGTCATCTCAATGGATTAGTAAAAGAGAGGCTCGAAAGCCTGACAGAAATTACTCGACATGCCATGTGTAAATATTCGAATCGGATGCGCCAAGCGTCAAACTTTATCTGGAATGAAGTCGAGGATTTAAAACCATTAGATTTTGACTTTGTTCCTAGGCTAAAACTCAGTAGTCACTCCGCAAGTAGCGTCGTGTTGGCAAAGATATTTTATCGAATGATTTTTGGTCGAGCTCATTATGAAGCTCAAATAAATTCAGGATTCTCCAGCAACTCTGGTTACGGCACCATGGAGCTCATCATTGGAGATGACGCTCTGGTTCGAAGGAGTGAGTTCTCTAAGATTATCGATTTGGGTAATTTCTGGCACCAGCTCACCCACCTTCCCTTTGTATTTGCAGTTTGGCAGAAAAGTAAAGACACTCAAGTGTCCCTTCAGTGGCAAAAGGTCATAGCCGAAGCTGCCGAAATCGCCGAAGCTCGAATGCAGGTCGAGCACAGTTTCTATTTGAACGAAGAAATCCCACTGAAACAATCAGGGTCTGAAATTGATTTACTTACCTACTGGCAAAGTATTTACTACCGACTAGGACCTAGAGAAATGCAAGGGTTGATGCTTTTTCTATGTCTTGCTCGCTCGGTTGTAAAAGTAAAAATGGATGACGCAATGGTTATCAAAATGCTTAGGTGGCAAGAAATAGGACACGAGTCCGGCCAAGTCTTTTACTAGCCAGAAGCTAAATACCCTAGCAAATTAAGCTGAAATACAGCATTGAAAGCTTGTAGGGGGTTTTCAATGATATTCTTAGCTTTATCTACCGTCGTCTTAGTAATGCTGCAAAAATCTATTCTTAACAAACGCTATGACCGCTTGAAAATTCTTTCAAACAGCTTAAGATCCGCCAGCCATTTACCTCCAAACCATCCGGATACTTCAGTACGCAGTGTTCAACTCTTACTAATCACGGCGAAGAGAAAAGCCTTATCAGTCGAAAAAGTTACTGAGTTAATTTGTCTTCAAATAGAAAAGTGTAGTGAAAACCACAAAAATAAAAATAGCTTCCAAAATATCTATCTAAAAAAGTGCATCATCATGACGCTTTTACTTACCTCAGTAAGAGCTGCATTGACCGTTTCCACTCAAAGCGGAGACTATTCATTTTTGGTAGCATCCTTACCAGACGCCGTCTGCCAAGTAGGTGCATCGATAGTTTTAGGCTATGGGTGTGTGTTCCTATTTTCAAAGTACCCCAATGATTGGTTCTTCAACGATGAGCTAACTCCAGAAGGCTACGAGTGGATTGGCGCGTTAATTCTAAGTAATTTAAATCAGAAAAATGAATTTGGAATTCAATTGAACGAGATACACCAGCAAGAACGGCGCACCGGTAGGTCTAAGAATAAAGAGAGGCTTCAATTTCTTAGCATGTGGGCGACAGAAAAGAACATAAGCTTCAAAGGTAAACTTCAGCTCTACGAAAATGTTCTACCAATCGTCGATCTGATTTTGTTCACATCGACGATCGCCCTAGTTCAGGGGACATTTTTTACAAGTATACCTACTCAGCTTCTGCGTTAGCTTCGGATGGGGCTTCCTCAGCAGGGGCTTCCTCAACTGGTTTTGCGGCTAACTTAGTTTTAATCAAGCCAGCTTCGAGGAGAATTTTCACCTTCTCTTCGCCGTTGATGTTACCCCCGCATCTTTTTTTCACTTGATACCGGTTGTCACTTCTTTTCTCAATCTTATAAGGAGCGGTTACTGCCTTCTTCGCCATAATATCCTCCACTATAGCTAGTTAATTCTTCCTACTAGGGAATATGCAATTCGTTCAAGACTATCTTTTGCCGGGCTTTCGGGAAACAGCTCTAAGGCCCGCACTGCTTCCTCGGTGTACTTATGAGCGAGTTCGATAGTTTTCTCTGCAGTATCATACTTCTCAACCAATCCCGCGACAAATTTGATGCCCTCGTCTGTGATAGGCCTCTGATTCAAAGCATCGGTCAACTGCTCAAGTTCGCTATCGTCAGCCATTTTCTTCAACAATAGCACCGGATAGGTCATTTTACCTTCTCGAAAGTCCGCTAAGGTCGACTTACCTACAACACCGTCTACACCAAGGTAATCTAAAGCATCATCCACCAACTGGAAAGCCAAACCTAAGGATGCTCCGAAGGTATCCAAAGCATTTACCACATCTCGAGATGAATCAGCGAGAATCGCAGGGGCCTTACAAGATGCCGCAATCAGCTTCGCAGTTTTTGCTGTTAAGATCTTAAAGTATGCCTGCTCGGAGGCATCGGTAATGGTAAAGTTTTGCTCTAACTGAAGGAGCTCCCCGGCACTCATCAACCTAATGGCACCTGCGAACGTCTCGACAATCTCTAAAGAGCCCGTCATAGCCATAAGTTCGCTAGCTCGGGAATAAATTAAGTCCCCGACTAAGACACTCGCTTGATCACCCCAAATACTGTTCGAGGTAGGTTTATTGCGCCGTAACGAGGAATTATCGACTACATCATCGTGCAGTAGACTGGCGGTATGCACATACTCACAAACTGCGGCCACAGGAAGCAGATGCTCTCCTGAGTATTTACATAACCTTGCACAGAAAAAATAAAGTGCCGGCCTTATGCGCTTGCCACCCGCATAAAAAACATGGCTAAGCATATCTTTACTAGTCCCATCCGGACATTGACTGTACTCCATAAGCTTAGGCTCAAGGTCAGCCAACTCTTCTGCAACCGGTTTTATCGCCTCAGAAACAAGGGACTTTGCTAAATCACCAGGATCTAGCTCAATGGCTTGGTTTAAAACATTTGTCGATGATTGGGTAAAAGTCATAATTGCCGTAACAGATCGTATTTATTAAAATTTTTACAAATAACTCCAATGTTATTTGTTTTAATATTTTCTATTAAAAACTTGCCTTTTTTAATGATATTGTTAATATCCCACCTGCCGAGATCCCTATACGTACATTACTGCCCTAATTTTCGGCGTTCGTACACAAATACATAAAAGGAGCCCTTTATGGCAAGTCGATTATCAGGTTTATCGACGAATTCTATTTATGATAGTGGCTTAGCTAACTTAGCGTGGGACGATGTTCCTTCAGGTGCTAATTTATTGCACTTAGACGTCGATTCGATCGTGGCACGGAGCGATGCCAAAGCATTGGTGCAGTCTCTTCCGCCTCAAATCCTATATCACGCCATAAAGCTCAAGGGCCTTAGCGAGTCTGAAGAACTGCTGACTCTGCTTTCAACCAATCAAATCACCCGAATCCTGGATTATGACTCATGGCCGTCGGATGCTCTCAGCCCAATTCAAGCGTTTAGGTGGTTGTCTGGCTTCAAAAAGTTGGGAGTCACAGGAATCGCTAGTAGATTTCGAAAACTCGAAGAAGAGTACCAAATTGCTCTGCTTGAAAAATTTCTTAAATCATACGATCTTGAAGAATTTGAGAAACTCGGCCCGAACGAGCAAGATCAACTCATTGCCTTTCCAGGAAATGAGCTTTTCTACCAGATATTGTCCGACGAAGAAGAAGTTCATACATTTATTAAAGACTTGTTTGCTTCCGCGATTTCTACAGACATGAATTACGCTGTGAACCTACTTCTCTACTCAACTTACATGCCACCCAATGAGTCTGAGTTTACGTTGCAGCAGTTTAGACGAGCGCGCTTAGAGGAAGATGGATTCGTAAGTTACCAAGAAAGCCTACTGGCTTTTGAAACCCTAGATATCGAGCCCCTCAAATCCAAGTGGTCTCAAGCGACCAGAGATCAGAGTATCTTTAAAGATAAGCTCATGGCTTTTCAAAATAACCTTGAGTCGATGTCCTTTTTGGAAGCAGTGGTTTTGGAAGCATCCGCTGCAGATCTGTGGACCGATGAAGATGGGCTTCGATTTCAACAAGCGACACTTTATCTAGCAAACTGCCTTAGTGTTGCTTGCAGACTAGAGGTCGATGACATCCAAGGTCTAAACCGAATACTAGAACAACAAAAAGCCATGATCAGCCTAGGCCTAGATTATGTCTCCACAGGAAAACCTGAGTTAGCCTGCCAAGTACTTAAATTTGAGCACCCGAAAACATTGTTCCGTTTGGGGTTATCTTTGATTCGCCGCCTTCAACAATCCTCTATCGAACGCCTAAGTACCTACAACCTACCCGTAGAGCAGCTATCGATTTATAGCAAAAAACAACAATGGGGCGCAGCCCAAGATTACCTAGACCAGAAACTACTCACTGATATCGGGCTGCAATTAAACGAAGCTTTAAAAGGACTTTTCAACAGATTTCCAATGAGAGCTGATCTAAACTCCGATGACAAAAATCATATTAAGTTTAAATTGATTGACTCAATGAATGCATATCACCAATGCAGCTCCGATCTTAAAACCCTTATGGCATCTGAGCTAAAAACACTGCACTAATAGGAAGCATGATGAACAAAAACTTACTACCACAAGCTCTCGAAGTACAACTCGAAGAACTATTAAACAAAAAACACGCTATCTTTCTAGACAAGAGGTCTTTCACCATATCTGCCTCTGAAGATGAAAGCGTGGTAACGTCATCGGTTACACTACGCAATAAAGACGACAGCTTTCATTACCCAATCGAGACACGGCTCTCATATGACCCTGCCGAAATGACCGCTCAGCAGAGTGCCGTATTCTTAATTGATTATATTGATTTATACTTCGAACAATATTTTGAAGAAGGCGAAGACCTACTACTACCCATTGCTTGGGCTAAGCATAATTACGATGCAGTTGAGTTTGAAATTAGAGGGCAGATTAGAAATAAGTGTGTTGAAGATATGGCTGACCGGTTATTAGAAAACAGCACCCAGCTAAATTAGGAATTAGGAGGCTTCGCGGCTTTAACACAATTTCGACCGCTTTCCTTAGCTTCATATAGAGCAGCATCGGCGCGACCCATAGTTTCAGTGTAGGTTTCAGTTTCATGATCGACTTCACCAACACCTAAACTTATCGTAATAGGAATATGGGTTCCTTCAAATTCAATATGTTCCGCTTCAACATGTTCGCGTAACTTTTCACCTGCAATTAATGCCCCCGAAAGATTCGTTGTCGGAAGTATTATCAGAAATTCTTCGCCACCATATCTACACACAATATCGTTCTTCCTAAAACTCTTTTTCATAACATGAGCAATTTTCTGAAGTACAAAATCTCCAGCTTGATGACCGTGTACATCATTGACCTTTTTAAAGAAGTCGATATCAACCATTACTAGAGTCATCACTCGTTGATCGGCATCCTCAGGAAGCTCATGAACTGTCCTGGTATATAACTTCAAGTAATCTTCAAAATATCCACGGGTAAATAGACCGGTTAATGGGTCAGTAATGGATTTATCATGAACATCTCTAAACTTACCTTGAAGGTGAGTCTCGGCAGTAACATCGCGTATCAGTACAAAGGCTCCTAAAGCCTCTCCTTGATCATCTTTAAAAGGATATACCCCAATAATTAAATTTAAATCTTCAGATTGCTCGGTAGAACCTCTAACCTCATCAATGCGAGTAGGTCCGATTTCCTGAACTAAGTCTAAGATTGAAATTTTCTTCTCGCTAATGGAAAGAGTTATAATCTCATCCATACTATTTTTCTTGATAATTTGTTTAGATTTCAAATTAGTTAACTGACAGAGCATCTGATTAAGCTTTAAAACTCTTCCGTTTTGATCAACCACTGCGTAGGCATCGAGCATACTACGACTAAAGTCCTCATAAGGCTTAAATGCCTCAAGGACTCTGTCATCTGTCGCCAATTTTTCAGCTGCTCCCATGAATGCCTTCCTAATATTTTACCCTGCGATCGAGAATGCGAAAAATGCATCTTCCACTTCCTCAAACTCGGTATCATCTGAACTGCAATGTTCACATTTTACTTCTGGTATCTCAATATCTTCAGTTGTCGGCAAAGTGCTTCCATCCTCAAAAAGAAAGCTTTGAGTTTCACTACAACTGTTGCAGAAATAAGTCCCGTAAACACTCTTGATCTGAGCGCCACCCTTAAAGTTAGGGATCATATTAATTTGATTTACAATTTCGGGAGTACACTCTTCAAAAATAAGATTACGACCTTCAATCTCTCTGATGAAATTAATCCAGGCTCTTACCCCCAAACTATTAATAAAGGTAACACCCTTAAAGTTAATAGTAATGTTGTCGCCAAGTCCTTCATTAAGCTTACTAAGCTGGACTTCAGCGTCTTCGTTAATAGGCCCTGATATAAATATCGTGTCGCGCCCATCAGCCTGAACAACTCGGAATGTAGTCTGCATATGACCATCCTTTAATTGACAATATACTTAAAGGACCTATCGGACTCATGCAGAAGTTCTTAAACAAAGACGTTTAACTAATTGGGAAGACTGCTCGAAATCTCTTGATATTTCAATGACATCAAAGACTGGCTTTCTAGGCTATTTGTAGTTAAACCCGGCGAACTATCACCCTTCTTTGATAAATAGGGAAGGTTTTCACTGTAGCATTTCAGCAGATTCAAATAAGTATTTATATGATCTTTGCTAATTAGGTGTGACGTGTTCAATTGATCTTCAAAACTTAAAAAGATCTCCTCCATATCATAGTTACGGCACTCGAGTAGTTCAGAAATCGGGTCACCGTTAGTCGTTTTGGTGATATCCCAAGACCCGTCAATACCAATAACGATCTCCGCCTCATTAATAGCTCCGAATAGGTTGTGTTCAGTTGCTAAACTCTCCTGGTAAGCCCCCACCAAGAAAAAACCCAAATAATATGGTTCATCATTGGATGGCTTGTGAAGGTCTAATAATTTCTTAACATCACGACTATCTACAAATCGATCGAGACAACCGTCAGAATCACAAGTGATGTCTACAATAGTAGCTTTCTGACTAGGCTTGGTAGCATGTTCCGACAATGGAACTACCGGGAACAATTGATCGATAGCCCAAGCATCGGGAATCGACTGAAACATAGAAAAATTAGCCAAATACTTACTCTCCATAGTCCTCTGCAAATCCTGAAACTCTTCAAGCTGATGACGACCAAAAGACGAATAGTACAATGACCTGTGACAGATTCGATGGAAAAGCTCCTCACCCAAAGCTCGTTCCTTCAACTTAATATATCCAAGGTTGAACAAAGTAAAAAGCTCTTCATAGTATTCAATAGCATCATGATAGTATTCAATATAATTTTTACGATTAATATTATCCATGATGTAGTTCAATTCCGTTAAGCACTTGTGGGATGACTCAATATCAAAGTCAATCCCCATCTCAGCAAGAGACTCCCCCGCTCCGACGTCTTGGGCCTCACGTATATCGGTTGCAACAATCGAATGATATGCAACAATAACACGTCCACTTTCAGTAATAATATTGGGAGCGGCAACCTTCTCATTTTTGCAAACTTCACCAATCACATAAACAACGTCATTTGCAAACTCCTGCAACGAGTAGTTTGCGCTAGATTGAAAAGACGTTTTACTACCATCATAATCAACGCCAACACCACCACCAATGTTTAGTAGGTTAGGCTCAAACCCCATCTTTACGATCTTGGCATACACTCTAGAAGCTTCTTTAATAGCGTTTTTTATCCGTTTGATCTCAGTAATCTGCGAACCAATATGAAAGTGAAGCATAGATAGTTTATGTTTGAGTCCCGCTTTTGAAATCATTTCTAAGCATTTGATAACCTCAACCGTCGTCAACCCAAACTTAGATGACTCACCGGATGATTTTTCCCACTTGCCAGAGCCTTTGCTATATAGTTTTGCTCTAATCCCAATCTGGGGGATATGCTTGAACTCTTTCGATAGTTCAATAATTAGCTCTAACTCATCTGGACCTTCGATAACCAAAACAGTATTCTTACCCATAGCAGTCGCTATAAAAGCCATCTGAACAAATTCACGATCTTTAAACCCATTGCAAATAAACAAAGCTTTATCTGCCATCTTATAACTAAGTGCTGCGATCAGTTCTGCTTTACTACCTACTTCAAGACCGTAACTGTATCGCTCTCCGAAAGAAACAATATGATCAATCACTTCGCGTCGTTGATTAACTTTAAACGGAAAAACACCAAGGTGTTTTGCTTCGTATTTATACTCACCTATCGCATGGGAGAATGCCGAGTGCATGCGTTCAAGTTGCGAATCAATTATTTGCGGAAACCGTAATATCAGCGGCGAGCTGATTCCGAGTTTTGTACACTCATCCATGACCTTGGGTAATTCAATTGCCAAGTGTTCTTCACCGGTAGGATGGCAAACAATATTCCCTTGATCATTAATGCCAAAATACCCCGCCCCCCACTGGTCGATACCATAATTTTCTCTTGCTTCTTGGATTTGTCTGATGTTCATAGGGGCCCTCAACACTCATAGAATAGACTGAGTAATTATTACAAATTCTATAATTTGCAAGACAAATTTTTAATGATAAGTATTATGCTGCCAAACGGAGGCCGGTAGATTGCAAATTTCTTCAGGAATAGCTAAGGGTATGAAGCTAAGTACCCCAAAAAGCACGAAAACACGTCCCACAAGCGCCGTACTTCGCGAGGCAATGGGGAATGTATTCCAAGGCCAGCTAGACGGTAAAAAAGTCCTAGATCTCTTTGCTGGAACCGGTGCCGTAGGTATCGAACTACTCAGCCGGGGGGCTACCGAAGCTACTTTTGTTGAAAACGACCCCGAATGCTCCAAGCTTTTAAGAGAGAATGTGAATGAATTTATGAGAAGAGCGCGGCAACAATCGATTGACTTACTTGAACCTCAAACTCTAGCTAGAGATGTTAAAAAGTTTTTAGCTTCGAGTTTATCCTTGTCGGATAAATGCTTTGATATCGTCTGGGTTGATCCCCCATACTCAGAAACGATCACTTGGGGTAAACTGCTATCAGAGACAAATCCTAGTTTCATAAACCCCGACGGTGTGATGTGTTTAGAAATGGAAAAAAAATCTTGCATAGAGGTTGAGAAATTATTCCATGATTCACTCTGGCAAATACAAAAAATCCGCAACTACGGAAGATCGGCAGTAATGATCCTCGATGCTAAACCAAAGGAAAATCATTGACTAACTCATCCAAGACTATTGCACTGTACGCGGGAAGCTTCGACCCTCCGACCTTCGGCCACTTAAATATCATCGAAAGAGCGGCCAAAGTATTCCCAAGACTCATTGTTGGTATCGGAGTTAGCGCGGATAAAAAAACATTCCTATCACATGATGAACGCATGGAGCTGTTACAAGACCTATGCAAAGAAATGAAAAATGTAACCATCGATTCATACAGCGGCTTAACAGTAGACTTTGCAAAAGACCAAGGTGCTACGGTTCTTGTACGAGGAGTTAGAAATCAAAACGATTGGTCTTACGAAATGAATACAACCTCCATGAACCGTGAGTTGGAAAAAGATATAGAAACCGTAATTATCCCAAGCCTTCCAAGTAATTCGCATATCTCTTCAAGCTTAGTTAAAGAAATAGCCCGATATCAAGGAGACATCAGTTCTCTTACTTCACCTACAGTTTGTCAGAAAGTTACCGATAAATTTAAGTAGAAGATTAATTTTAGAGAAATTTTAGGTAACAATGAAGCTACTTCTTCTAAGTATTTGGGCTATTTTGGCAATAAACTCCACGCGAGTTGTTGCTGAGCCTTCTAATAGTATCAACAATGAAGACCCACAGGAAAACTCCCAAAACAACGCGACCACAGATGAGATCGTGCCTACAACTAGAAAAAAAACCTCTACCAAGGCGGCTCAAACACCTCCTCGGATTAGAGCACACTCCAAACTTCGAACATCCCTTTTTCAAGGTGATCAGCTTACTTTAAAAACAAAAGTCACGGGTGATAACTTAGTTTACCGCTGGATCAGAAATTACCGTACTATCTGCCGCAAAGACACCTGTAGCTTCTCAACAAAAAAATGGGGAATTGGAAAACAAGTTATTACAGTGGTAATATACAACCGCTTAGAATCACGAACTGTTAACTTCTTCGTTAAAGTACTAGCAAGACCAGATGATAAGAAACCAGAGGACATCACACCCAAACTTGTAAAGCCCAAAGAAACCAAAAAGATAAAAAAAGGTGACTTTTCAGCATCTGCACTATTTGGAATTGGATATAGTAATGTTGGACGGAAAGTTAATGTTATATCTGCACTCCCTGCATCAATACGTTGGAATGAAAAATTACGTTCTCACGTAAAAGGTCTGTTAACCTTTGGAATCAAAGGTACTGAGCAGCACGTCTTGATGCCAAAATCAATCGTTTCGTTATCAGAGACAAGTTCCGGACGACGCATCATTGACTTACAACGTGGAGAGATTCGCTCACGGCAGCTTGAAGCTACCACCCCCAACTGGAGCATCTTAAGCGGTGACTGGATTCAAATAGACGGCGATGAAAATACTGATATTATAGTCCAACGAAAGAATAAAACCGGAACCAAGATCGCCGTCTACGTATTAAGAGGAAGCGCTAGGGTCTACTACAGTAACAAAGTCGGAACCGAAGAAAACAGCACTACTGTTAGTAAGAGCATAATTATACCAACAGGATCTCAAATACGATTTATTCAGGGTAAAAAATCTTCTCGGCTCTACGCACCAAACTCTCAGACTTTAGTAGACATATTCTCCCAGTCTACGCCTCAATACGTACCTGTTGTAGAAGGTGAAAAAAGGAAAAAACCTAGCGCATTTATCACTCAAAATATCCGAGAAAAACGTAATCAAACCCTAAAGTCAGCGATTGAACGAGGCAAAATACTTTTCTCAAACAAAGACTACATTCTGGTTTTAGAGAATCTTTTACCTTTGGTCGATAAAGCCAACAAGAACTATGAATATTCAATGCTACTAGCAAAAACCTATCGAGAACTAGGGGTATTTAACCCCGCAATTGTATTCTTCAACAAAGCAAAGAGAATTGAGCCTACCAAGCCCGATGCTAGCTTTGAACTAGGCGTCTTATATATCTCCGCTCGAAGGTGGGGACTAGCTGCAGACGAGCTAAAAGAAGCACTTCACCTTGGTTATGAATCTAATCAATTAATCCAATACTATTTAGGTGTGGCGCATTTCAATATGAACCAAAAACTCGCCGCAAGAAATCACTTTAAAAAGGCCTTATGGGAACCAGAAAACGACGACCTAGAAATATCATCGATAAAATTTATGCAGCTTCTCAAAGGACAACAAAAATTCGGTGCTACTTTGAGCATGGGTTTTGGAAAGGATTCCAATGTCTATAGATGGGGTTCTGACGAACGAACTGCCGACTACGAAACAGAATCCTCGTTATACTATGAAGGCTCTGCTACTCCATTCTATAGATTCTACGGAGGAACGGATGGAGAGGTGAAAGTCGGTTATGACGCGGTTATTAGACGTTACGTTGATGGAAGCTTTAGAGATGTCGAAACCTTAAATCAACGCCTGCACCTTGACTGGAATTTAATGCTTGGGTTCGACAAAACCCATAGACCTTTATTTAATCTGTACTTTGAACCATTCATAGAGTTGTTTTCATATGGTTCACAGCGATCAGCTGACAAGTTTGGTTACGAAATTCATACAGGTTTCGATCAATTGTGGAGTAAACCGACCATTAAATACTTCTATGCATCGGTAACGGACCCCGTTCCAGCATATTTTGACAAACTGGATCCCATTCGTCATGAACCAGCAGTTGCATCCGATCGCAGTGGCGCTGAGACCCGTTTTGGCTTAAATCAAGATCTCTACGACGGTATGGTCTTTGACCTACAGAGCGAACTCAGCTACGGAAGTTTTATCCACAAAGCATCCACAGTCAAAGCCGATGATTTCACTCACTACGGCCTAGATCTTATGACTCAAACTAAAATCAGTCATACCATGAAGATACTGTGGGATATTGCTTATCACGCAAGAAGTTTTAAAGAATCAGAAGATTCTAGAAAAGACACTATCACCGGCACCAATTTGGCGTTTCGATACTATTACTCGCCATCGCTATTCAATGATCTCAGAGCTGAATACACCAGTCAGAACTCAAGTAGCGAATCACACAAATACACCCGCTACGATATCGGGTTATTTCTGACTCTCGACCTCTGATTCTACCCAACGTTTAACCGTTAAAAATACAGCCATCAAGCTAAATACTCGATCAGATGTTCGAAACTTAAACCATGGACCTATTATAGGAATGCTACCTAAATGAAAGGGGACCAAGCTGGACGATTCATCTGATTGAAACTCCACCACACCCAACATAACTCTTTTACCCAACCACGCCGAAACGGTTGTCTCAAGCTCATGACTCTGAAGGCCCCCGTTACTTTTACGACTTAACTCCAATCTAGTCTTCGCATCAAAAACTCTATCTGTAGACCGAGACAACTTAACCTCAAGCATCAATCCATATTTCTTCCAATAACTCATCGCCGGACGATCCTTGTCTGACTCTTGATAAAAACTCTCTACCTCTCCCCCGCTGCGTATAGATGCACTCTGCCCTAGTCGGCACAATACTGCCGGCTCACCCAACAATGTTAGGTTTCTTTTTTCTACTTGATCACTAAGATCAAACTCAAATATCTTGGGACTACCCTTCACATAAGTCGGAGTAATTCCAAGTTTCTCAGCTTCCTTCCTATCAGCTAAGACCACACTAGCTCTCACGACATAGCGCTCTGTTTTAATATCATTAAAGTTCTGTAACCTTTTCCGAGCATCTGAAGATAACGTCAATTTAAAAACACAGGTAGATATTTTCTCACATTGCTTTAGAGCCCTAAGCCAGGAAAACTCATCATTAGTTATCCCGTCAATCACCCCGACTTGAAGATCACAACTGACTCCCGACCGCTTACAAATCCAATGTGGAAAATCTCCGGAATTACCTTGGCCAAAGGAAGAAACATGTATATAGATTCTTCCTAAAATATCCTCACGATCATTGAGCCAGCTAATACTAATAAGCCCCTTTCTAAGCCCGGTAACATTCCACTGCCCGGGACTGTTCTCAAAAACTTCCACCACACCTTTCCTAGAAATCTTAAGGGTAGAATTTTCCGGTGTAGAAAAAACATAGGATTGAGCGACTTCGAGCTCAACCGTCTCGACTCCAAATGCGAATGAACAAACAAATAAGTTAAAGAATAAAAAAAACCTAATAAGCATATTGAACCCTCGAATCCGACCCACACGCCGGAAGGTTCTCTGCTGTCTGCATTTGAGCCAATGATGCGGCAAGAGATGTTTTTTTCATTCGTCGAAGAGATCGGTAAATAACTGCGGCATCTAAGGGCGATATTTTTAGAATCACAGGATTAGATCCCCGAACTAACTTCGCCGACCGAAAGTGAATACGGCACCTGAGATTCTTACGATGATTCTCAGCCACCATCGCGACCTCTTGATCAACTAACCCATGATAATCAATCTCAGCAAGCTTGGAGTTTGATAGACTTATAAACATCGCATTATTGGGAATACGTATCCTATCGCAGGGTTTAGAGTCCCCGTCTCTCTCGATATGGTAACCAATCATGACCCCAATAAACCCTATTACCAGCACACCAATCATGACCTGCTTCTTTTGAAACCACTCAACTACCCCCATTGCAAGAGACCCCCATTTCCTCCCACCTTTCGTACTCGATTAAATCTTGGAAATAGCAAAACGAATCGGTATAAACACCTCCAGGTAAGCGACGATAACCAAAGCCCTGCTCGACCGAGTCAAGGCGATGAAAAATATTTATCGTGCTTTCAAACCTAATTACGAACGAAGCAAGTACGGTAAGCCAAATAAATGAAATCACATGCAGTACAATACCTCCCATCTAAAACACCCTTTCTCTTTGCAAAAAATAAGACCAATTAGGCCAATCAACAGACATACGTGGGTTTACCTGCCTATAAACTTGGACCGAAGATTTCAAAATATTGGAATAGCAGTGTTGAGTAACCCACCCCTCCGAGATCTCAGATGCAAGGCTTTCGAATCGATGAATAAGAACTTCTCGCTTCAATGGGTATCGCTTCACCAAGATATCCACCGCAGAACGGAGGTTTTTTATAGCGCTGAGTTGACTCCCGCACTCTCTCAACTCATTCTCAAACTTCCAACGATCTTTCATTTCTCCGCAAACTAAAGAACTCTTAATAACAAAGACCACCAACGTGGAGGCCGTTGCTAGAAATAGCATTTGCTTTATCAGTTCAGAAATAATCATGAGATGGGTATATAAGGAACAAGATTTTTTTGGAAGAGACTTGAAGGGTGTGGGCTGAGTTGTCACGGGGTGACTAAATTAGTTTAACAGAAAAATCCGTATACTTCGGTAATTCACGCCGCATTAAGATCAAATTTAATTTCATCACACTCTACGACCGGCACATTAACCCCCCGGCCATTATTCTTTTTCTTTAGCAGTTGAATTGCACCCACCTCCTCATAGAATGAAATAATCTTACTTAGGTTAGATACATCGATCCCTGTGATCTTAGCTAACTCATAAACAGACTGCGGCTTAAAGACTAGAATACTCGACAGTACATGCATATTTCTTGCAAACTTTTCAAAACTTTTACGGTTATCGAATGAAATATCAAAATGAGGTGTGGTTATTTTCCGGCGTTTAGCGCGTTTATACGCTCTCTTAAATCCCTCTAAGGCTTCGCTAGGTGTTTTCATTGATATGATGAGTGTTTTCATAAGGTAACTCCCAAGTGATCTGCTACGAACTGTTTAAAGTCGTCGACAAAACCTTCAATTCCATAAAAATGATAAGAGGCTTCACTATTGTCGAGATGTACATGATGCCCTTTTAGATGATGATTATCCATCAGCACTCGCATACCAGTTTTTCTATCAAAGCATATAAGCGAATACTTTAATCCATCAGGGTATCTAATCAAGCTCATATTAGAAATCGCCAATAATTCTAAAATTTAAAACTCATGTAGATTTATGAGATTGGTATATGGGAACGACATTTTTTGAGAAGTGATTTGAAGGGTGCGGGTTGGGTTGTCACGGAGTGATTAAAAATAAGAAGGAAGTATACAAACTCCTACTAACCAGTACTCTTCAATCCAGTATCAGCAAATAAGAAATAACTTTCTTCCAGAGCATCAAACTCCAAAGCCTCACCGCATTGACCACAGTTAAACTCGGGCGCTTGTTTTTGTTGGATATCAGTTAGGTATTCATCCATTTTAATCGCTTGATTAATTTCTCCGTGACTATCACAGTAGTAGGGAGCAAAAAAAGATTCGATAATTCCTACTCCCAGTGAGTCTGGAACCATATTAATCTGGTCAATCATTGTTACAGAACAGTTTCTAAAGATAAGAGTCCCACAGCCACCAATTTCCCTAACCAAGAAAATCCATTCACGAATACCACACGAGTTGAAATTCATGACATCGCCGAGCTCGAAGACAATTTCTTTCTTTTCTATTCTGGGTACATCTTGTTGACGGAAATTTTCATCGATATCCCCTTTAAAAGAGTAAACGACGTTATCATCGTTCTCAACGATGTTGATTTCTAGATTGTCGAAACTGATCTTTTTGAGAGACATCTAAAAGCCCTTATTAATTCAGGTACTAGCGCACCTATGCGCGCAACTCTATACCTTTAATATCGGCGCTTCACCGAATAGGTTTAGGACTTTCTGCCAATCGACTGAAGATTTCGTATACCAGTGAACCTGATAACTCTATGTTTTTAAAGGATAAATTACTAAGCTCATCTCCCCGGCGGTGCCAGAAGTCCAAATTTTCAAAATCGATGATGTTTAGCGAAGGGATTCCGACCCTTTTGAAGGGAATGTGATCATCAGCAACCTGGCGAGAGGTGGTAGAAATCATGTGTTTTAGACCTCGATCCCGGAGTATTTGTCTTAGCATCGCTCTCAGAGTCTCGTCAGAATTTTGGTCGTCAGAAAATTTGAGATTTGGAGAACCAATCATATCAACCAATAGAAACGCCTTAATCCAGTGTCCTCCTAACGCGGAAGTTAAACACCTTCCTTTAACGCAAGGCTCTGTAGCATGAGAGACAAAATGACGGCTGCCGTAGGTATTATCAGTTACTTTAGCAGGGTGTCGATCTTCACCATCATCCCATCCATCTAAAATAGCTTCCTCACCGTCAAACCAGACCACAAGTAATTCACAGTCACTTCCTGCAGGTTTTTTTTCTTCTTTTAAAAAGCGAAGCATCTGAATCAATAGCGCTGAAGACGAACCACTGTCATTTGCTCCCACGTATTCAATGCCTGGAACGATCTTTGTGTCATAGTGAGACCCCAGGATAATGACACAATCATTCTTCTTTGATAGTTCCGCAAAGCTATATATATTCCAGCCATTTTTACGATGAGTCAATGACCGCATACCAACCGCACTAGGCACCACACCAAGAAGAGAAGGATTAGGAACGTCAACTGTGAAAGGTTGAATTTCTGATTTAGGTGAGTAAGATAATGCTCGATCTAATATATACTTGGAAAGAAACTTCTGCCTATCGGAACCAAATGGGTGAGGGCTGGCTGTAAAAACTTCTAAATCTTTTTTAAGCGAAGGTTCATCAATAGAAAAATTAGCAGACGACTGCTGCCATAGTTTAGGACAAGCAGTCATCAACGTACAAAATAAAAAAAATAGAGTGTACTTCTTCATAGAAACCCTAGAAGAAATACTTTGCTTGGTCACCTAAATCATCTTCAATCCGAAGCAGCTGGTTGTACTTACAGATCCGATCGGTCCGTGAAGCTGAGCCCGTCTTAATTTGACCACACCCAGTCGCAACCGCTAAGTCTGCAATAGTCGTATCTTCTGTTTCCCCTGAACGGTGAGAAATAACCGATCGATAGCCTGAGCGAGTCGCTAAATCAATTGCATCCATCGTTTCTGTGAGTGTGCCTATTTGATTTAGTTTAATTAGGATAGCGTTGGCCGCTTTTCGCTCGATACCATCGGCAAGACGTTTGCTATTAGTAACAAACAAATCATCACCGACAATCTGAACCCGGTCACCAATGCGAGCAGTAAGCTCAGTAAAACCATTCCAATCATTCTCATCAAGACCGTCTTCAATAGAAATAATAGGGTAAGATCCTGCTAATTCAGCTAAGAAACTAACCATACCACTCGAATCTAAGGTCTTTCCTTCTCCGGCAAGTTCATAGCTACCAGCTGCACAAAATTCTGAAGCAGCAACATCCAAAGCCAGCGCGATATCTTCACCAGGTTTGTAACCAGCAATTTCAATTGCCTGTAAAATAAAATCCAAAGCCTGCTTATTAGAGCTCAAATCGGGCGCAAACCCACCTTCGTCACCCACAGCTGTATTGAGACCTTTGTCTTTGAGTACTTTTTTAAGAGCGTGAAACACTTCAGTGCCGTAACGCAGACCCTCACGAAAACTCGGCGCTCCTTTAGGAATAATCATAAACTCTTGGAAGTCCACATTGTTATCTGCATGAGAACCGCCATTGAGAATATTCATCATAGGAACGGGGAGTCTATTAGCGTAACTACCTCCGAGATACCTATACAAAGGTAAGCTTGAAGATTCAGCTGCCGCCTTAGCGCAAGCGAGAGAAACTCCCAGCAAGGCATTAGCACCAAGGTTCGACTTATTTTCACTGCCATCAAGTTCAATTAATTTCGAGTCAATTTCAGACTGTGCACATATATCAAGACCCAGAACACCTTTAGCAATCGGACCTTTAACGTTCTCTACTGCTTTGAGAACACCTTTACCTAAATAACGATGGGAATCACCATCTCGAAGTTCGTAAGCTTCATATTCTCCCGTTGAAGCACCTGAAGGTACCGCAGCACGGCCATAAAAACCGTCGTCACTCATAACCTCGACCTCTACAGTCGGGTTACCCCTTGAATCAAGTATCTCACGCGCATTAACGTAGGCTATTACACTCATACCCTATCATACCCCTCTTGCTAAAATTTCTAGTCTCAGTATACTTTGATAGTTTTTAGCTGCGTTTACGCAATAATGCAATGAATGTTAGCTACTAATCTATGATCTTCTCGAAAGGCTAATAATATTATGGCTAGTTCTTACTATGATAAATCCTGGAAAAACTTTCTGCCTCAAACCTATAATTGGACTAATTCTATAAAACCAAGCTGGTCGAATGACCTCCAGGCGGGTTACTGTCACATAATTGCTACGACCATAGACTCTAATAAATCTCTTAAGTTAGATGCTCCGGATCTTAGCAAGGATCTTCAATCCAAGCTCACTAAACAAGCCGAAGATTTTGGCTGGACCGGTAAAAGTGCCTCAATCACCCTGACCTGTGACGATCTCAATTTTTGCTTAGTCCCGATTTGCCAAACGAAGTCCTCAAAACCTCAAATCTCTCGGCAGTTTGGCATCGATGTAGCTACCGCTCTTAAATCCAATCAAGTAAAAGCTCTGACTTTTTGCCAGTCAAGCCAATTGGACTCGGGCGAAATTTTTGAGGGCTATAGCTCTGGGTTATACGATAAGGGTCTTTTTAAAGGCGCGAATATTGCCGGCAATAACGACATACCTTTTCCAGAAGCGATTCAATTTACTGGCACAGAAAGCAAAGCTTCTTTTGAAAAACACCGTCAATTTGCCAAAGGCTCAGCATTTGCACGCATGCTTCAAGACGCTCCGGCAAACTGGTTGGACCCGATTAAATTTTCTCAAATTGCCAAAGACATCTCAAAAGACCTTGGACTAAAATGCAGCGTCGAAGGAACCGAAGGCCTCAAAAAAATGGGCGCTGGATCATTCCTTAGCGTCGCAGCTGGCAGCAATATCGAGCCTCAGCTCATCACCATTGAAATAGATGGCGAAGACAATAGCAGAACCGTTGCTCTTGTCGGCAAAGGATTAACCTTTGATAGCGGCGGAACCAGCCTTAAACCATCGGCTGGAATGGGAGAGATGAAGTACGACATGTCCGGTGGTTCAGCGGTACTCGCAGCGGCAATGGTTCTAGGAAGCATAAAGCCTAAAACCAAAGTCGTGTGCATCATCGGAGCAGTCGAAAACATGATCGGTCCTGAAGCAACAAGACCCGGTGACATCGTCGTAGCAATGAACGGTAAAAGTATTGATGTTCAAAACACTGATGCCGAGGGACGTTTAGTATTAGCTGACTGCTTGTGCTACGCCCAAACATTTAAACCTGAAGCAATCATCGACGTAGCAACTTTAACCGGGGCTTGTCTTCACGCACTTGGTCATTCGGGTGCAGCAATGATGTCCAACAAGCAAAGTATGGCCGATAAAGTCATCAATACTGCCAACGAAGCTGGAGAGCCCTTTTGGCAGCTACCCCTCTGGCCAGAACTAGAACAAGAGGTCAAAGGCGAGTTTGCTGATTTAAACAACATCGCTAAGCCAAATGTTTTAGCTGGTAGTATTATCGGTGGGATATTTTTATCTGAGTTTGTCGACAACAATACCAATTGGGCACATTTAGATATCGCTGGAACCGGTTGGTCATGCAAAGCCACCGGGTTTCCTACCTCAGGTGGCTCTGGTTATGCACTAAGAACTATGAGTTCTTTCTGTCTTTAGTATTAATCCAGTGAAAATATTTTGCGGCAGCCTTTTAGGGCTGCTGCTATCGGACCGGTAACCTTAGCTTCCTGCAATCGAGCCTGAGCTAAGCTACGTTCAAACATTTCTGCTTCTTGCACCAAGCTTCTAGATTTTTTTCGTTTTAGCTGCCATTTATCCCAAAGAATATTAAACCTAGCATTCGCTAAGTAGGCTCCTACCATCATAATACCTGATTTAACAGTGATCGCTATGGCACCGTCATCCATAGGAATTCCGGTAAAATAATTCCAATCCATAAGATCAACGCCTCCCCACTTTAACTCGTAGCCATAACCAAATGTGTAAGAAAACACATACGAAGCTAAGTAGGTTGTTAAGATTGAAGCACCTAAGGTAGAGCTACTTGATACCACCTTTGAGTGTCGGCTAGCCACTGCTGGCTTTTCTTTACTAAATTTATATAGATCACTTGCAAAATTAAGGCTGACATCTCCTAATGATTTGTCACTACCGCGACCTGCATACTTCGGAATACTATCGTACTTAAAATCTCCCTCACCATATAAGCTCAACATTGCGTCTGCCGTTACATGAGCTAACTCAGCATCTTTAAGTCGCCACGCTTGATTTAACGTCGCTTGCAGGTTTGTAAACAAGTCCCATCTAGCCGCTATCCTACCTTCATGGTTAGATTGAGCCGGGCCTAAGAACACCCACGGCCAACCATACCCCCAGATACCAACACCCATAAAAGTTAACTGACCTAAGATCGCAGTTTCCAAATCCTGGTAACCAAAAAACATCCGCCCCACTAAACCACTAAGCAAAGTCGACTGCATCAGAAGCACACGGCCTTTATACATACTCTGTCCTAAGAATATTCCCGGGCTTGCATTACGAATATCCAAAAGAGCCCCTAAGAACTCCTTCGACTCGGTCGCTAATGGCTTGGTGCGAAGTACCTGCTCATCTGGGTTATCGACTAGTTCTGCAGACTGATGTTGCGCGTTAATTTGCAGCATTTTCTTGCTAAACATAAGGTAAATCGTCGCAGCTGAACGACCTAAATGAATTCCCAACTGATTGACATTTTCAGAAGTAGCCATAGGATGAGTCCATAGAAACTCACCGTCCTGGGCATGAAGCTTCTCCGGGGTCGCTGGGTTCGCCCAGTCACCAAGAAAAGCCATGATCGGCAAACTAGCTAAGTAATCAATAAATAAACCCCGTGTCACATACCGAGAGGTAAAAGCATCTGGATCTGCATTACTAAGCTCTCGGTAAATATCTTCACTGTAATTCGAAAAAGTTTTCAACATCTTTTCAAACAGTGGTGTTTTAATAAAATTTTCCCACTCAGAAATTTCATCTAACTGCAGTCCCAAAGAACGAGCTGACACAGCTACAGTCCTAACTTCAAATACTGCACGGTAAAACTCATCTGTGCTAAGAGAGTTTAAATCACGCTTAGCTAAAGATCGGATCTTACTTACTACTTCTCCGTAATCTAAAGTTTCTTCCGGCGCCTTCTCAGACTCCACTTCATCAGGTATCGAGGTGGCATAATTTACTAGCGTTTTAAGCGCTTTTTGCTGTCGAAACTCTAAAACTTTTTGATCTATTCTTTTATGCCCTGCCTGACGCCAATTGCGTGTTGCTTCATTGAAAGCCAGTGGAAACACGGGAGCGGTAACGACGCCGTCTTTAGCCGCATGAAACGGAGCTTTTTGACCAGTAACCATAGAAAAGAATCTAAGAGGCGAAACTTGAAATATCTTAGCAAAAGCCCTAACCCCATTCCTCACGGTTAGCTGGGACATCCCTACTTGACTAAACCGAGAGAACAGACCCATAACACCATAAATAATAAAAGGTAGACTAGCTTGACCAGTCATAGACATGGCAATGAGAGGGCGATAAGTCTCCATTGATAACAAGTTCCAAGCATTAGAAGAGAAGTACTTTAAATTCGCACTCATAAGTTCTAGAGCCATGGTACTAACTTCTGCTGAGCCAAAGTAGTAAGAACCACCGGCTGCCAACGCCGTACCACCACCGAGCATGTAAGTTAACCGCCTAACGCCATTCGAATTCAACGCACTCTTAGAGAGTTTCGAAGAAGTTGCGGCTACCTTAGATAAATACCTAGCAACCTTACCTTTAGAGTTTAAGTAGTGTTCAACTTTACCTATTTGCTCATTAAAGTATTTCGAATCTTGGCGCCATTCTTCTTCAGTAAATTTATCCCTAAAGGGCCTTGCGTTGCCATCTTCAAATCTCTTTTTTGATGAAGTATCCAATTCTTCTACATCAATAAAACCATCTACATGAGCCTTCCCTTGTTCGACACCTTCAAACGCCATGCCATATAAAGATTGGGAAAAGGGGCCTTTAGGATGAACCAACCCACGAAGTTCAGGATCTCGGATAATCTGAGCTAATTCTTTTTTCGCTCCATCTTTAAGCTCACCTAAATTAGCCATAGCCTTCACAGAATCTTTTGAAGATAGAGATAGAAGAGCCTTTAACCCTTCAAACTGAGCCGAGGCATCAACAGCAAATTTAAGACGAGGTATAACGTCTATAATAGTTTCATGACTTTCTTTGCCTAGATCACTAACCACCGCGATATCGCCATGAGTTAGGTACTTTAGTTCAGGCCGTAGTTTTTCATCCAAAGGAATGTAGCGGGCATGGTGCGCGCCTATTTTCTTGCTTGCAACCGTTCTATCATCGGCAAAAGTCATGAGCTCTAATTCTTGCGCTGCACTAATTCGATAAACGTTTTTCTCTTGACCACGCTTAGTCTTGTTAGGGGAAACATGTCGTCTTTGAATTAAAGACAACCCGATACTGCCGCCATCTGTAAGACCTTCCAGCTGACCATGTGCAAAAACCGGTATAGAGCTTTGAAATAGAAACATCTCCATCCCAGTTAAACTTATCGAATACAGCCGGTTTTGATTGGTCAATATAAATACGAATTCACTATCAGTAGCAACACTCGTAACTTCCTGATCGTATTCAAAATCAATGATTTGCGTATAAATGTAACCGGGGAGTCGCAACTCAAGAGAGCCGTCTTCTCCGATATCGACCATCAGCGCTCTTTGGATTTTCCCAGGAGGTATATTGATATGAGGTCGAGAACTGCGAAATTTACTAGTATTCCAAACCTCTCCATCCACAACCCTTTGTGAGAGAAGCTGAAGGTAGTTGGTATCTAAACCCAAGTCGATGTATTCTTGGCTGGAAGGTAGGTTTTTGGACTCTTCAACCGGGTTTTGCTGGCCGTCAGCCGCATATAACCGACCAGAAGCAGGAAAAGGGCAAGCAAGTTGAGCACATAGAGCAAAAATGACTAGCTGACAAAACGGCCGAGAGCCGAATCTGGAACTTCTTTTCACAGGACATCCTTGGGGCTATAGAAGAGCAATATATATAGTTAGTTAATAGATAAATATTATTTGTATCTTTGTCAAATAATTTTATATTATAATCATAGTATTCTATGAGGAATCCCCTTGACAGGAGATGTCTTTCCTTGATATTTCAGGGCGTTCCATTAATGAGAAACTGTATGTAAGGAAATCAAGTGGCTAACCATAAATCAGCAAAGAAAAGAGCCCGTCAATCAGAGAAGCGCCGGGTTAGAAATCGTCAATATATGTCAGCAGTTCGAACTGCGGTAAAGAAATTCAACACGGCACTTGAGAACAGTGAAGCCAAAAGTGTTTTAGACGGATTGTTTACAACCGCACAATCAATCCTCGCCAAAGCTGGTCAAAAAGGATTGCTGCATGAAAACAATTCTTCGCGCCGGGTTGGTCGCTTAGCTAGTGCATTAGGTAAATCTGGCACTGAGGCTGCTAAAAAAGCTAGCACTAAGAAAAAAGCCACTAAGAAGAAGGCGACTAAAAAGAAAGCTACCGCCAAGAAGAAGGCTGCTAGTAAGAAAAAAGTTACCAAGAAAAAGAAGTAATTATTTTAAAGATCATTCAGATATCCAGTTACCTAAAGGGTCGCTGGATATTTTTTTATAAGAATTTTTCCGCTTCGTCTTTAGCAAGCTGATCGACCCGCTCGTTGTCGGGATCACCTGAATGCCCCTTAACCCACTGCCACGAAATCGTGTGCCTATTCACTTCGACATAGAGTTGTTCCCAGAGGTCTTGGTTTTTAACTGGTTTTCTAGCGGCGGTCTTCCATCCGTTTTTCTTCCAGTTTCCAATCCAGTTTTTTTCGAAGGCATCGATCGTATAACGACTATCACTAATGATAAGAACTTTTGAGGGCTCCGATAATGAGCGCAAACCTTGGAGTACTGCTGACACTTCCATACGGTTATTAGTGGTGTCAGCTTCCCCTCCAGATAGGATCGTCTCGTCTTCATTCTCGCGAACGATACAGGCCCAGCCACCAGGACCGGGATTTCCAAGGCATGCACCATCAGTAATAAGTTTCAATTCTTTCATGCGGTAGAGAATAGAGATTAAAGCAGGACACGTAAAGCGATTTCCACGCCATGGGTATTGCCAATATTTTTATCATCTATATGAGATACGGATCCAAGATCAGGCTCTTTATCAACACCACCCCAATAGCGACCGATAAAACCACCCCAAAGGAGATCAACTCTTTTGCCAAAAGAACTCCGACGGTGCCAGCCAAATTGTACGGATTGCCCCTTCGAAGAATATAGGTCCTGACCACTATCTTCAGCAGACTCTCTAAAGAACCCTAAAGAAACATCGACCGACCATTTTGGGTTGATACGATAACTCAATACAGGTCCAGCAGCCATCCGGTAATAACGCCCTTGATCCACCGCCCCTCCTACCGCCGAAGTCCGCAGACCAAGGCTAAGAGAGGAACTCAATTCTTTTGCTAAATCCATTGTAATCGCGGTTCCAGTTGCTTTATCAAAACCAGTAGATGATTGATCCACAACTGCGAAACCAAAGTGGGTCGTGCTTTCCCAGGCATTTGCCGAGTTTAGCGGGAAGAGACACCCTAGAACCGTTGCGATAGCTAGATACCGGATCGGTTTAAAAATATTTTTTAGGATTGATTTGTTTTTAGATACATTCATTTTATTTAAAGCCGATCTCGCTAGTTCTCTAACTTAATCGGGTACTGAGAGATATTAATGAGTCATAGGAGTAGGAAAATATTTCCTAGAATACTTCCGGGAAGCAAAACTTCGCTAAGGCAATGAAGTCTTCGGGAGCTAATCGCTCGGGGCGTAACTCTAAATCAATAGGGCATTTTTCTATTTCAAGTTTATTGAAAAAAGACTTCAGCGTATTGTGCAACTTCTTACGACGTTGTGAAAAAGCAGCTCGGCACACCACCTCCACCTTACGAAGCCGCGCGGGGTTTAAATTCAAATCGGTACGGGGTACTAACGAGAACAAGGCACTATCGACCTTTGGCACCGGAAAGAAGTCCTCTTTAGGTACCATCCCCAAAAACTCAGACTTCGCTCTGAGTTGAGTAAAAACACTTAAACTTCCATATGATTTGTTGCCATGATCGCTCGTGATGCGCTTTGCAAACTCCAACTGAGTTAGAAATATTGAACCAGCTAATTTGGACAGAGGCTCAATCGTCTTCATCAATATAGCCGAAGACAAATTATAGGGGATATTACCAACAATCGCACAGACGCCTTGTTCGGCATCAATCCACCCTGAGAAATCAAACTCCATAACATCAACGCAAACTAGGTTCAAATTAACAGTCATAGTTTCTTGCTTAATAAGAAGCTGCGTATAAAACCTCTCGTCTTTTTCTAAAGACGTCACTGCCATACCGGCATCGGCCAGCGCAAAAGTCAAGACTCCCTCACCAGCACCTATCTCTAAAACCCGAGTCACACCCCACTCTTTAAGTTTCGCCACAACCTTATCTATAGGATCTTTAGTTTGTAAAAAGACCTGACCAAGAGATTTCTTCTGCCAAATCTTGTTTTTATTTAAGCCCTTCGATTTCATACGACCTCGTAAGGATAGCGGGAAAATGCGTCCCAAGCGTCAAACCACTTTGGTAAGGAGTCGGTGTTTTGATGCTGAGCTTTGAAGTAGCCATTTGCCGCAATCATTGCACCATTATCAACACAGTATTTTAAATCTGGTAACACGACCTGGCAATCCACGGCATCACTGAGCATACTGCGGAACACTTTATTTGCGGCAACTCCTCCCGATACAATCAAACTTTTAGTCGACGGGTAAAGACCCATAGTCGTACTGAGTTTTCGAATGATTTGTCCCAAAGCTTCTTGTTGGAAGCTCGCACATACATCGGCTTTACGGTCTTCAAGCCATTTATCATCATGTTTGTTTAACAGATTAACCATGTGAGTTTTTAAACCAGAATAACTAAAAACAAGCTTACCCTTCTCAGCAACCATAGTTGGCATCGGAACCGTAGCATCCACACTTACCCCTAAAGCGCATTGTTCGATTTTAGGACCACCAGGATAAGAGAACCCAAGGAGCTTTCCTACCTTATCAAAACATTCACCACACGCATCATCAATTGAGTGTGCGACTAAGTGAAACTGATTCACACCATTCATACGATACAGATGGGTATGCCCTCCCGACACAACCATACCTATAGCGGGGAAAAGTTCCTCGACGTCTTCGGTGGCACCTAACAAAGATGCATGAATATGGGCATGAACATGATTTACGGGAATAAGAGGAATATTCAAAGAAGTGGCCAAACCCCTGGCGTAACTTATTGCGACTAGCAACGCACCGATAAGCCCTGGCCCCTGAGTCACCGCAATAGCATCTACGTCATCAAGTGTTATATTTGCAATTTGTAGCGCTGTTTCGACAACTGAATCAATCGCCGTTAAGTGGGAACGTGCTGCGACCTCTGGCACGACACCACCAAAAGGCTTATGAGTTTCTATTTGAGATGCTACTACTGAACTAAGAACTTCTACGCCATTTTTTACAATGCCGCAGCCTGTGTCATCACAACTCGACTCCAGCCCTAAGACAATCATAACTTGCCAAGCTGCTCTTTGGCCTTCTTAGCTTGAGCTGACCCTGGAAACATATCGATGACTTCTTGGTAATATAACTTTGCTGTCGCAGTGTCTTGTAAGTTCTTAAAACAATCACCCATCCGAAGTTTCACTTCTGCGACCCTTTTAGATTTTCCATGCTTTTCTGAAAATTCATTAAACTTCAGTGCAGCATCGCGCATGCGA
>Ga0222674_1000175_pt1 | contig 30546 bp, 25 predicted proteins | sample AntAcemetagen866_FD_179804 | JGI IMG/M metagenome (GOLD analysis project Ga0222674, IMG submission 179804) | Saline water microbial communities from Ace Lake, Antarctica - #866 | ecosystem: Environmental > Aquatic > Non-marine Saline and Alkaline > Saline | place: Antarctica: Ace Lake...
CAGAGCGCAGGTACTAAAATTATTGCTTAGAGCGATACGACATCTATCCTGAAAAATTCCGCCACAGTCGGGGTAAAGCCAAGAAATCGAACTTTTAACACAAAACCAGTTAGCCTAAAAACCTTAATTTTCAATAAGTTAACCAGCTGACATTACCTCAACCTCCCACCTAGGCAATCAGGCTGTAAAGTTTGATCGCAACCTTAAAAGTAAGTAAACACACCCCGTGAAGAACTTACCTTTACAACCGCTGGGAACGTTGGTACTAAACTTTTAAAAGGTGTAGTGATTTTCCTTCGATTGTCTGACGGAAAGTCTCACATTAAGCTATTCGTACCGGAGGTATTATGAAGAAAAATGAATCAATCACTAAAATTATGACTAAAGACCCTATCGCGGTGAGCTCAGTATCCCCCCTGAGAGAGGTCGCTGCTATTTTCTTAGAGCAGCCTATTCATCATGTTCCGATTGTCGAAAATAAGAAACTCGTAGGCCTTGTCTCTTTTTCAGACTTAATGCGTCTTTCCTTTGCTGATGCCTTTAACCAAGACGGCAAAGAAGTTATGCGCTACTTAGACGAGACCAATAAGATTACTGACGTCATGATAAAAGATGTTAAAACCATCTCAAGCACAGGAACAGTTAAAGATGCCGCTGAACTCCTCTGTCGCGGAGATCTTCACGCTGCATGCGTCGTTGATAATAATGGGAACTTAGAAGGCATTGTGACTTCTACCGATGTAATTAAGTACCTATTAGAGCAATATTAGAACTTAAGCTTGATAATGCTGGTCGGATTTCCTTATGAAACGACCAGCATTTTAGGTTTTGGTTATTTGCAGATAACTTAGAAAATCATACCTGCTAAGAAACTCACCTACGACATCGTTGATAGATCACTCGCCACGCTACACCGGCAAGCAACACCATAAACCCAAGCACTAGTGCTTCACCCTCTACCCAAAAACCAAGTGAAAGACATCCCAATAAACCTAACCAAGTAAACATGCGTGGGTATAAGCGTTTATCCGCAGGGAGCCGAAGTGCTGAAATATTGGTTATCGCGTAATAGATCAAAACCGTAAATGCACTAAACGACCAAGCTATCTTAATATCCTTAAGTAAAACAAGGGACATAATGACTGCACCACTCGTTAACACCGCTACAATCGGTGTATGATCGGCCGCTCCTACATGAGCAAAAAAAGAGGGTAGGTCCCCTTTTCTTCCCATCGCAAAAATAACTCTAGATAAACCAAGTATAAGATTCAACAACACCCCTAACATCGCCGTCATTGCTCCCAGAGACAACACCACAGCCACTATTGGGTTATGAATAGACTCAGAAATCACCTGCAAAGGTGCGACGTCTTCAATAGTTCCGATAAAGAAAACCTCAGCCCCCACCGCACCAATCGAAGTAATAGCGACAAGCATATAAACAACAAATGAAATGGCTAATGTCGCAATGATGGCTTTAGGGATATTCCTCACAGGGTCTATGATCTCTTCACCAAGGGTAGCGACTCGACCGTACCCAGTGTAGGCCACAAACATCAATGCGGTTGCCTCGAAAAATGAAGGGAAGGTATTTTTATCATTAGCAAAGTTTTGAAACACCGGACGGAAATTATCAATATGAAATTGGGGAATAGAAGTTACCACGTAAACCCCAAGCGTAACCAACGTGATCGAAACAATGACAATATTAGTTAAATTTGACCGTTTAATCCCGAGTGCAGCTACTAATACGACCAAAGCGGCTACCAGTAACCCCACCTGCCACGCGGCTATAAAATCCAAATTTAACAGCTTAATGAAGTAGCCACCAAAACCTAATGCCGCTGTAGCCGCGGATGCGCTTTTCGCACATACAAATAACCACCCCGCAAGATACCCCGCCCAGCCATTAACATATTTATAGCCATACTCATAAGTTCCACCACTAACCGGATGAGCAGCAGCTAATTGCGCACTAGAAAGACCGTTACAAACAGCAAGAATACCAGCTAGTAAAAGTGCTAAAATCATCGCTGGCCCTGCTATACCTGCCGCCAGGCCCAAACTCACAAAAACCCCCGTACCAACGATCGAACCCAAGCCCATCATAACAGCCCCTGGAAGACCCACTGCTCTTATGAGATGTCTTGCTTGATTCATTGCTAGTCCTTTGCTCACTCTTCGAAGAGATTCAAATGCTGAGCGATGAACTTACAATAAGTGCTATGTGATTTATATCTGAACTTAGGTAAAATCGTCACGAATCGCAGCAATTGCATGCTTAATCGGAGTTAACCCCTGCGACTCATTATACTTCAACGATATCAGTGGTCCAGAACCACTTAAGAACATCGGTGTACCATATACGATCGATAGTAACTTCTCAACAGGACCAGGAAGGTCTACATCACGAGTCTCTACATTGTATGGCTTCGCATCTAACAGAGGTACCCGAAGCTTCACTATTTCGGCATTACAACAGCCATCGCTCTCGTATGGTCGCCTTTCAATTTCGCGGATTTACGCTCATAATCAACAAGTGATTTTTCAAGTATCCCAACTCTTGTATGAATACTATTAAGATCTTTCCTTTGCTGTGCTGTATAGGTATCAATTCGGCCATTTTCATCGGCACCATATGACCCGCTCAACGGGTTCCAGCGTTCTGAAAAGGTGGGTTGTCGGTATCGATCTCCAAAGCTTTCGTGTAGAGCTGCTCTCTCTGCTTTAGCGGCGATAAGCTTTTTTTCCTCAGTATTAATCTTTTGTTGCATGATTCTTTGTTCACTTGCATTTTCAGCGACTAGCTTCTGCATTTTTTCTTTCTCTTTTATGACGTTGTTTAATTCAACAAAATATCGCCGTCGCTCTTCTCCAAAACGGGTGTTTGTTGGTGCATTTTTAATACCATCTTTATTTTGGATAGCTTTAGTAACAGCTACATCTGTAGCAGCTATTTCTTCTTTAGCCTTTTTAATTTCACCGGGATCAGCTGAGTTCTTAATTAGTTCAGCTAGACGAATATTTTGGGCTTCTAAAAGATTATATTCCTCTATAACCTTTCTTTCAGGCATAGCAATACCATCAAGTGCGATATTTTCCTTTTCTTCTTTTATTCTCCCTACCGTTTCTAATACTTGCTGACTTGCCGTTTCCTTTTTAACAGTTCCTGATACGGGAAGGAGTGTAGGCCCAGTCGGCGACGTTGGTGTCGACGTTGGTGCAGGGAAGAACCCCCTTATTTCACCTGGTGGAGAACTAGTTGTCGGTTTTTTTGCTGCTATTGGCAATGATTCGGTTTCTTTTTCTGGAGGCATCAACCATGCGAAATTTCCGTTCTTACCACTCGCTAAATACTTAATGCTGTTTTTATCATCGGATGAAGAGAACACAAACGGTTTTATGTTAACCTTCCCACTTACCCTCGGATCACCCTGTGTAATGGTAACCGGAGCATTTAAATCTCGGCCATCAACGTTTCCTTGTGGTCTAAAATCAAGCCATTGCTCTTTCTCGCCATTCTGAGTATAAATTCGACCACCCGAATCGGAGAACGTCGATGGTTTTAGCTTACTCGCATCGGCAATAGGTTTCTCGACATCATACTCGACAAATGTATTTTTTCCTGCACCACCAAGCAAACTATCTGCACCTTGAAAGACAATTTGATGCTGCTCAGGAGTCCCGTTTCTACTCATAGTATCCTGGTAAGTCCATCCACCATCAGCACGCTTAACAGCATTAGATTCCCAGCGAACCCCATCCTCTTCGTGATAAAATGAATTAGGGTTCGTCGCGTCTCTTTTCCACCAGTCATCATCTCCACTTGCAGTTAGATCCTCTTTTGCTGACCCATCAATTTGCCCGACAAGAAGAGGTTCGCTGTTAGTTGGTACGCCGTCCTCTGCAAGGCTAAAAGACGAAGTCTTTGCTGCTAGGCCAAAACCACTTTTGGTATTCCCTCGGTAAGGCCCCGCCTGAATCGGCATAGGATTTTCTGGATCTAATACCGATCCTGGTTTCGTGCCTATGTAAATCTGAAAGTACTCTTGAATTCGAGGTAACTGTGGCAACATAACAGCAATTGCTGGATGTACCTTTTTAGCACTCTCCCGGCTAGGGGGTTGTGCGCTGCCTCCTCCGCTTACTTGATTCTTTAAAATACCGCTTTTATAAATACTTTGACTCACAAGGGCTGCTATTCGAAGGCCCGCCACGCTATCTCGCGCTTGTCCATTAGCCTTAGATAGCGCGTTAAGATACGATTGATTGTGTTTAGCCACTAATACTAAGAAATTCTTCAGAACATCTTTATAGCTGCCTTTAACTAAGTAGTTTCTATTTTGATCACAGGAAAATATTTTATTAACTGATGAATTGACGCAGGGGTTAAACTGCTGATCGATGCCAGCCAACACTTTGCTGGTCTTGCCGCTTGAGCTCATAGGGGTTGCTCCGAGATTCTCTCGAATAAACTTATAAAAAGTACCAGAAAATACTGACGACGTTTGGTTAGATCGACCACGAAGGGCTAACCAAATCAACTGCTTTGAGTCGAAACTAATACTCGGATCGGACATAATCATCACAAATGAACCTACACTCAAAGTATGAGAGCCAATCAACTTACAAACAGACGTATCAATCGTTTTGTAACTACCATCTTCTTGTTTAAAATAGTCTCTAGCCTTAGCAATGATCGCTTCATTTCCATTAGATCGTATCGCCTCATCATACGATCGATTTGGAATATATATCTTATTTTCGACCCGTTTTAGCCCCAAGATACTATATCTAGTAATATCTTCTAGTAAATTAAAAACAGCAGCTGATGCTGGCCCGTAACATTCGACCGCTCCGTAGGTCAACCTCATGGCATCTTGGACTACCATAGCAGGACCCATAGGTAGGTTTGAACCGTATTCAAATTTTTGTCGAATCGGCAGAAGCCCCGTTGAGTTATTGCCATCTGCAGAAACAATAGCGCTAACATCGGAAGATCCCAAGGGTTTACATGATAGCAACGCAAACATAAACAACATTAAAAAACACGAAAGAAACTTCATAAAAACTCCAAAGTATATAGATACCTCAAACGCGTCATTCTTTGTCTCGTGATTCCGAGCTGTAACAAGCACTCATCATAAACAAGAATAACTAATCACATTATATAGTTGGTTATGTTTCGGATTCGACTGTCAAAACATTAACACGACAAGCTGAGTCGATATACTAGGGGATGGGTATCATATTGTTTTTACCCCGTTAAAAGGGGTTTATTTTAATATTCTATATTTTTAGCAAGGAACATTAAATTACACTTAACCTCCTTCACAAAAAAACTCCTCGTACTTAACAAAAAGTACGAGGAGTTGTAATCAAATATTTTAGAGATTCTTAGAAGTAGTAACCAACACCTAAGTTAATTCTAGCTCCAAGACTAGACATAAAATCCAGGTTAGAAGTCAACTCCTCATCTAAACTGTAAAAACTCCAATCACCTGATTGATCTAAATTATCACCTAGTTTAAATGGCAATAGTAGATCAGCTCCAATAAATGGCACCAAGTTTTTGACAAATTCATACTCTGCTTTTGCTCCAGCGTTAAGAACGCCAAGTACTTTCATATAAGTGATTTCATTAGCAGAACCATAGTCTTCGCTATCTATCTTGACTTTATTGTTACCTATGTTGATTCCAAACCCAGCACTAGGGAGGATAGTGATGTCCCCTTTTGCAATAGGGTAAGCAATGTCAATTAACTGTATTCCAAGCATATCAAACTTTTGTGAACTAGCATTTAACCCAGAAGTCCAGGAGGAAGGAGCTGCTCCATCACCGCCGATATCTGTTTCCAATGTATAGTCGAGACCAAAAGAAAAAATCAGCTTGTTACTAACGACTGAAAAACGTAGTGACAAACCGGTTAAACCTGAAACTTCTTCATTACCAAATTCGTATTCACTATCACCAAAGGTTAACTTATTTACCTTCGTCAACGGATCATGAAAAACTGACAACGACAAGCCAAAGTCGCTCTGACCTTCAGCAGCCATAGACTCTTCAACGACTTCATTATTACCAACTTCACTAACCTCATCATCTTGAGCATAACCGACGCTACTAATTAAACTAGCCGCCAAAACTGCATTTGCAAATAAGCGCATAATCACTCTCCATAAATTAGATAACAATGATATCAACTCAGACAGAATCACCTAAGCTCCACATTCATTGCAATATCGCGGCCATCGGGAATCGGACGCAACCTAGACCGTAACTATATAAAACAACTAAAGATTATATGGAAGGAATAAGATCAGCAGAGTACCTCGTGTAAATATTGTACACAAATGTCACGCTTCATAACAGCAGGCTATTCAACCCCTTTCGCGTTGACTCATAAAAAATGTAAGTGAAATGGCTGCGATAGATTTGAGTGGTGGCCTTGATGACTCATAAACATGTAACTAGCTTCTTTACCGCTAAATAAAAACAGCCGGTTACAGGAGTAATTATGAGCATCAAGGCAAAGAAGGAATACCTTATAGCAGTGCGTGAGCGCTACAAAAAAAGCAGTAAAAAACAGAAAGGCCTGATTTTAGATGAGTTTTGTCAGGTATGCGAATATTCACGCAGTTATGCCATTCGTATCCTTCGTGGCCGAATCACGCCTCGTCGTCTTAAGCCAGGTCGCAAGCCTATTTATGGCCCTGAGGTAAAAAAACACCTGGTGAATCTCTGGGAATCCTGCGGTCGGGTTTGTTCAAAGAAGCTGAAGGCAGCCATTCCCTTGTGGCTTCCATTTTACAAACCAAGCATTGAATTATCCGAAGCGAGTAAAAAACTATTATTGCAAGTCAGTGCGGCATCAATCGACCGTTTTTTGAAGCTAGAGAGGTTAGAGAAAAAAAAGGGGATGTCGACGACAAAAGGAAACATGTGGATCAAGAATAATATCCCTATAAAAAAATTGGACGCGAAGATATTGAAACCTGGTCATATGGAAGCAGATACAGTGTCACATTGCGGAGATTCAGCCTCAGGAGAATTTATTAGCAGCCTGACCCTGACAGATGTCTACTCGAATTGGACGGAAAATAGAGCAGTTTGGACCAAGCAGTCCGAAAATATACTACCGGCATTAAAGGAGATTGACCGGGCCCTACCGTTTGATATGTGTGCCTATACCGCAGACAATGGGCATGAAGTCTTAAATAAGGCCATCAGAAATTATTTGGTTAATGAGCGCCGTGGACAAAAAGTTTTCCCCAAGCGAGGTCGGCCGTATAAGAAGAACGACAACTGTTATGTCGAGCAGAAAAATTGGACTCACGTGCGCTCATTGTTTGGTTATGCGCGTCTAGACGATCCGATTTTAGTTTTGATTATGAATGAAATTTACCGCGCTTATTGGAATCCACTTCAAAACTATTTTATGCCGATGACAAAGCTAAAAGAAAAGCGAAGGATTGGTGCTAAAATAAAAAAGACTTACTTAGAACCGAAGACACCTTGCCAGAGACTTTTGGAATCTGACGACGTTTGCCAAGCTGATAAAAAACGATTAATTGACAAGAGAAAGTGCATAAATCCATTTGATCTAAAACTTCGAATGGATGAAAAGCTTAAAGAATTTGGGAAATTGGTCGAAATATCAGAAGTGAATAGAAATGTATTAAAGAAAATAGCTAGTTAAGACAGAGTGATAGGGTCACCTATACTTACCTTTTTAAATGAGTCAATACGCCTTTTACCTCGGCTCTCACCAAACGAAGTCCATTATAAGCTCCACGGCCTTTTTTATGGTAAACACTTCGAGATGCTCAGCGCTGCGCATCCCACGGATAGTCCCATCCTACCCCGCGCAATATTCCGTTGCTGTCGGGCTTCTCAGTAATTTTAGGATACCAATGTAAACAACATAATTAGTAGAACAATTTTTTCAGATAAATATTTCATATTAATACCCTTTACGAAGCCTTTACGAAAAGTTTAGTTACCGGTTTGTTCTTGCTATTCGAAACCCACCAAAAATAATTCTTCTGGACGCGTCTGAACTAGAGCGTAGAGCTGAACGACAATCGTCATGAGCGTTTGACCAGGCTCCACCTCTTAAAGATCGTTCCACACCTACCTCTGGCCCCTTTGGATCTTTGACGACATCTTCAACAAGATCGGCTTCTGGATAATCACCAAACCAATTCGAGACCCACTCAAATGCATTCCCATGAACATCGTATAACCCAAAAAAATTCGACTTAAGCTCACCTACCGGGTGACTACGACGATTTCCATTTGTTTGAGTCCAGGCAAATGAATCTACTGGGCCTTTTATAGAAAACCTAGTTTCCGTATAACCTCTGGTAGCAAACTCCCACTCAGCTTCAGTAGGAAGCCTGTAGGTATAACCATCATGAACAAGCTGAGTGTTAAGTTTTTCCATAAACTCATCTACTTCCTCCCAATTCACACATACGACTGGATGATCATCATCTCTCACAACATTATATCTATACTTACATTCACCATTATCATCTGGATACTCATCCATCACCTCAAACCATTGGCGACGTGTCACTTCGGTAGTTTGCATCCAATATTCCTGGGTAAGCTTAACCCAGTGAAGAGTTTCAAATTCCAATCTCCCCTCTTCGTCTTCTGGAGAACCCATTTTCAAATAACCGCCAGGAATGAAAGAAAAATCGATACCATGAGGACCTGGTCTTAGAACTGGAAACTCTTCTTTTAAGTGAGATACAGGGGCTTCAGCGCAGCTGAATGGGCTAAGTAATGCAACCATTAAAAGTGCTGTTTTAAGCATTACTTTCAAACTAAACCTCTTTCAAGAGAAAGTTATCGATCAGTTCTCACTAACCGAAATCCTACAGAACTACTACGGATCAAATCTTCACTTCGACTTCGCTTAGCTGAACGACAGACAAACGACGGGTTATCAGAACTACCTCCTCGCAGCACGTAACCTGAACTACTTCTAGGTCCCTGTGGATCAACTATCGCGTCTGCTATTGATTCTGCAGTCGGATACTCTTTTTCATACCGATCAGAAACTCGTTCCCAAACATTCCCGTGAACATCATACAACCCAAATAAATTTGCTTTGAGCTGACCTACTGGGTGACTCGATTTATCTGATATACCTTCATGCCAAGCAAAAGAACTTATCGCTCCCTTTACCGAATACGGGGTATCGGTATAGCCACGAGCTGCGTACTCCCATTCAGCTTCTGTCGGCAACCGATAAATATCACCACGACCACGAGCCCGGTTATTAAGCTCCTCTATAAACGCATTCACTTCCACTCTTGTCGTACATACAACCGGATAGTCATCCTGTTTAACAATAAAATCTCTAATACCACATTCATTATCATCTGGGTATTCCCCCATCACCGCAAACCATTGGTATCGTGTTACTTCAGTAGTCAGCATTTCATAACTCTTAGTCAACTTTACCCAATGGATATTCTCATCACCATACCAATCATTTCTCCCGTCTTCGCCTTCGGGAGAACCCATTCTAAATAATCCACTAGGAATTAAGGAAAACTCCATATCATAAAGGCCAGGACTAAGAAGCGGAAACCTAACACTGAGCTGAGATACAGGTATTTCACCACATCCCACTACACACAAAAAAGTAATTGTTATGACAAATAGTTTCAATTTTCTATCCACATGAAAAGGTCTATTAACAACAAATCACTCACAACTCTTCCCTGACTAACCGAAAGCCAAAATTGCTATCTCGTGCCGACCTTGAAACTCGAACGCGACTAGCTAAACGACAGCCTAATTCTGAATTATATCGAGCACCACCACGCACAATACTTATGTTAAATTGACTAAGAGGACCTTTGGGGTCTTTAGCGGCATACTTAGGGGAAGTTATTTCAGGATACGGCCCGTATAAATCGGAAACCAACTCTGCAACGTTACCATGAACATCATATAAACCAAAATTATTTACCTTTAACTGGGCTACTGGATGCAGGCTGTCTTTAGAGTTATAATAGTACCAACCAAACGAGTCTAGCAAACCTTCCACCGAATAAGCTGTCTGGGTGTAAGCACGAGCTGCATATTCCCACTGCGCTTCTGTAGGAAGTCGGTATTCATAGCCGTCCTTCTTAACCTTGTTGTTCAGTTTTACCACAAAGTTATTAACTTCATTCCAAGTCACACAGGTAACCGGGAATTCAGGTCGTTCTACCACTGGTCCACAAACCTTTGGGTAATAGCCCATTACTGCAAACCACTGCCCTCTTGTGACTTCGGTAGTTTGCATCCAGTAGTCTTTGCTTATCTTAACCCAGTGTAGAGTCTCATCATTGCTTCTTCCTTCTTCATCATCTGGAGATCCCATTTCAAAATGCCCTCGAGGAATGAAAGAAAAATTCATACCAAAAGGACCAGAACGAAGAACAGGAAATTCTTCACTGAGTTGAGAAGTCGGTGACTCAGCGCAACTTATTAAGTCAAATGCTGTAAGTATTAAGATAAAGTATTTAAATTTCAACTTCACTCTAACTCCTTTTTCTAATCTCGCTTCGTAGCTCACATCAATTTACGTTTCAAAAAACTACAAACTAGTCATTTCTCACGAGTCGAAAGCCAAGACTAATGCCGGGTGCCGATTTTACTTCAAGACGACGACTAGCAGAACGACACTCTATCTCTCTACTATAATGATCACCACCACGAACAAGACGTATGTCCGATTCCCCCGGGCCTGGACCTTTAGGGTTCTGAAGAGCTTTCTCATAGGTATCGGCCTTTGAGTAGTTCCCATACAAATCAAAAACCCACTCGACAGCATTGCCATGAACATCATATAAGCCGAAATTATTTGCTTTTAATTGAGCTACAGGGTGGAGGTTACCTCCTGAGGTATCCCCATACCAACCAAACTCTCGGAACAAACCTTTGATCGAATAAGGTGTTTGGGTGTAAGCACGAGCGGCATACTCCCACTCGGCCTCCGTAGGAAGTCGGTATTCATAACCGTCCTTCTTAGTCTGATCGTTGAGTGTGACAACAAACTTTTCAACTTCATTCCAAGTAACACAGGTCATTGGGAATTCGGGTCGATCTATCACCGGACCACAACCCTTTGGGTAATTGCCCATTACCGCATACCATTGCCCCCTAGTGAGTTCAGTAGTCTGCATCCAGTAGTCTTTACTCAACTTAACCCAGTGAAGCGTTTCATCAGCATTTCTTCCACCTTCTCCTTTTGGAGAACCCATCTCAAAATGACCTCTGGGAATAAAAGAAAACTCCATTCCATGAGGGCCGGGACGAATCGCAGGAAATTCTTCATTGAGTTGAGAAGTCGGTGATTCACCACATGCATGCAAGCAGAACCAACAGGCAATGACAACAAACTTATTCTTGTGTAATTTAGGAGTATTTCTACCCATCACAATTTAACCTTCCTGAGACTGTGGTTAATACGCTTTAACTTGCTAAGAGTCTCGACCGTAATATCGAAATGGTTGTTGAAAAGGTACTTCCAACCATCTTTGTTTTTATGAATCAAATCGCTAACCCAAGCATTTGGTACAATTTCCCAGCTTTGCCTTGAAAGCAGGTCAGCTAGGGTATTTATTTGTTTTACTAGTTCACGACTGTGCAAGGCACTCATATCGCCATCGAGAACCGACTGGTCATTAAGGTTAATCGTTAAGTCCTTAAGGTGTTCGGTAAGCCAATCACCTCCTTCTTTAAGCTCTGCTAAGATACCGACTAATCCAGTATCATTAACTCCTAGATGAGTTTGAATAGTAGCGGGAAGACACTCTTTCTCATTTAATAATGAGAAAAACTCTGCAAGGGTTTTAAAGTACTTCTTCTTTAAACCACTCTGCCCACCGTCATAACTAATAAAATAGGGAACGGATATTTTAGCTCGTCTCAACAATCTTGTATTCACAGCGTCGAACCAAGACTGTTTAATAGCAATAGGCCAATGCCCTGAAGCAGCACCCGAAGAACACCTAGTAATTTTGATTTGTATATGGTTTTTGTTTGCCGAACCTTCTTCGGCATCACCACCAACGCCTGTTCCATCGCCACCGCCAATGCCTGTTCCATCGCCACCGCCAATGCCTGTTCCATCACCGCCACCAATGCCGGTACCATCGCCGCCGCCAATACCGCCGGTAGGTTCTTCTGAGTCAGCTTTACTCTGAATAAAGCAGAGACCACCTGAAACAATCACAACTTTATCGCCGCTAATTTGCGATGAGGCCAACCTTTGCATGGAAGCCGATTTTTTCTTGTCAAGAATAAGGCTTAACCATTTTTTAATGGTGCTACTAGCAATCACCAAGAGGTGATTCTCCACCGTTGTATGTGATTCTTCCCACTCTGCTACAGCAGCAGGTCTTCCTGGGGGCTTAACAATATACTGGTGAGAAAGTAAACCGACTAATTGCCCGGTTTTATTCTCCGTCACGACACCGCCACTCATCCCATATTCACCATGAGCCTCAATAACTTCCGTCATATAGTCAACGATCGGAATAAGGTTTCTCTCACTCTTAGCTAACAAAATCCTGCCATAATGATCAGATACGAGACTCTCCGCTCCGTAAGGATACCCCCAGGTCGTGATTTTCCCAGACTTGACATCAGAGTCGAATATAGTTCTATTTTGAAAACTTTCCTGGTCAGCTAACCGAGGAAGTTTCAACAGCCCTAAGCCATACCCCCAATCCGCTGCTACCAGCTCAGCCTTAATCTCACCAAATGTTTCGTTCCAAATGAGATGACAAAAATCTTTATTATTATGCACAACAACGTGTTCTGAAGTTAGAACATAGTTTTGTTCGCCATCACGGAAAACAAACCCACTCCCCCTGAACCCAACTTTCTCACTCCCGCACCTACCAGAAAAAACTTTAACTAAAGAGCTTTCAGAGACTCCTTCAGCTCGACAATGACCTCCAACCGCAGAAAATAAAATAACTATTGAAGACAGTAAATACTTCATGGATGAAAATCCCCATTAAGATAAGTATTTTTATGATGTATATGAGATATTTCTTTTATGAGTTCATCGCTAAGCAGAAGAGTTGTGGCCCTAGCCCTACCCCGTCTTTTCACCAACTTGAGCTTTTCCCACCGAATAATCATTCGATTAGTCGTGGCACGGGATTTACCCAAAATATGTTGAAGATCCTTAGTGCTTAACTCACTTGGAATAGACAAGTCTTTCTGACCTAGCTTAGGAAGTCCGGCACCCTGGTGAATAGATTTTTGATTCGTATCAAAAAGACTTTTCCATTGCTGATGCTCAACAATTTGCTCTGAAAGAATCTGATAGTTTAAAATATTAACCCGATCCCAAGAACCCTCCCCATATACCTTACCTCCTTTAGTCTTAAACTTAAGGTAAGGATTACACACCTTGTTTAGGCGCTGCAGAAGGTTATAAATTTTTTGATCATGCAATATAACGTCATAAGCCCTCAGCCCGAAACAACTTGCCAGTAAGTGTTCTTTCGTCGCGACTTTATATTTCTTCAAAAGCTCAATTGCACGGCATATAGATTCCGAGTTAGTAGAGCCATTAGGTTTTTTCTTATTTGTAACCCTGAAAGTTGCAAAGTCTGCGGTAAGAACGGAGCTACTATTGTTAGATAGACCGATCAACCGACCTAAGTTTTCAAATAGAGTACCGAAGGTTTCCGGCTCGCCATCAGCCCCTGAACCACCAATCGCACCTTCGACTAATTTCCTAAAATACAACTCTTCCGAAGTCCATAACGGGTGGTCAGACAACTGCTTCCAATAATCTATTGCAACTTGGTCATTTCGGTCTCGACGCGCTTTCAAATAAGCTATGCAAAGATATTCGAGTTCAAAAATAGGAGAGCGCGATCCAAATCCTCCGACCCATTTTTTAATAAAAGCACCGTGATCCTGTTGACGATCAAATAGATCCAGCCATGACAACCCATTCACAAGTAGTTGCTGGTCCTCAGAGGTAAGGCGAGAATTAAAATCACTTGATCGAAGAGGCTCTAATAAAGACATAACTTTACTAAGCGGCCAAATATCAGGATCGCGTAGCCAGTTCCAAGTCCACAAATACAAACGATCTATCCACTCCGAGGGCTTTACAAAAGAACTAGAATCATCCGCATGTTGAATGCCCTGTATAGTTCGTAAGCGAAAGCTTCTCATAAAGAAGCTGTTTTCTTGATCAATACAAAATTCTGCTAATTTTTTACTTAAGTCTCCTTGGGGAAGGCTATTACGATGATAAGGTAAACAAGCAGTCCAAAGCTTAAAATAATTACTCTGATTGGCCTTCAGTGGTGTTTGATCAGGTAATTTAAGCGGTTTAATCTCACCTCGTCGAAAGTTCCCCCTAAGCTTAAAAGCTTCCATTTGACTTAAAACACCGTCGCTTACATTACTACCGAGAGATGAGATACTCGCATTAATTTTAGTAATAATTCCCGTTGCCGGGATACCTAGATTTTCAAAACACAGTAAGCTATTTATCTCTGCACAAAGTCGTTCCCACGTACTATAATCATCATCCGCCTTTACCTTGTTAGCCGCAGCTAGAAAGCAATCTAGTGCATTAGTAAAGTCACCGATAGCAAAGAAGTTTAAGCCCTTCTCAAAGAACAAACGATAAGTTCTATCAACCCCTAATTCGGAAACTATAGATTCACACAGCTCAACTAATTCACAACTCTCGTCAAACGACTTTTGCATTCGCCGCAATGAAGACTTTAGTAGAATAGCATCCACTACGTCATAAGGAGATTTCTCGGAACAAAGATCCACAAGATATTTTTTTTCAAAACTATTCCCAAAGGGCAGGCCGATGATGCTAGCTACTTCGATATAACCAGTAAGAGCTTGTTCGTGCTTCTGATCTATACGGCAACGCCAAGCTTGCCTTAACTTTTGGAAAACATCAGTCATCCCTCACCTACTTACTCTGCAGGTATACAGACAACCCGGTAATCATAAGCCCCAAACCTTGAGTACGTCCGTGTTTTCTCAAAGTAGAAAATAATTTTTTTGTCGACGGTAGTTTCAGCAGTTCCTGACATAGATTTAACTGATCTTTATACGACTCTGCTTCGATTTCAGGGCCACTTAAGTCAGATTTAACCTTACCAAGGCCTGTGACCAGAGATTCCAAAGCATCTCTATCTTCATTATTCGCCATAAACCGCCGAGAAGCCTGAAGACCCGCAATGATCATCACTACTGAAGTCGCGAGGGTATCGCGATTCAAGTCAATACTAACCAGCGCTTCTATACCTACTTTTTGATTTACACTAACAACAACTTCGCTGTACTTCTTTCGAAATTTACTCAAAGTTTCAGTCGTCAAATCCTGTACGAATGGCTCCATCGCATTTAGAACTAAGGCTCGCACCAGGACCTTTTTATACGACAAATATAGAGGGTCTGACTTTGATATTGAGTACCCCTCCAAATGTTTGGCAATTTTCTCAAGGAAAATACCTTTGTAACCGTATACATATTCCTTCAAGTTAACGAGGGTATGCTCCATTCTTTCCATAGAAAACAATGAGACACCAAATAAACCGCCTTTACCCATAACGTCTTTTATTTTATCTATATTTTTTAGCTCACCACTGCCCCAGCACAACGCCTCTACAGGGCCCGCGCCACAAAAACCTTCGCCACCACCGGCAATTGTTCCGATTTCATCAAATTCGGGAGTAGTAATTTTTTCTCCGGACTCATTTATACAACCCAACCCCTCTTCGCCAATAGCACACAGGTTACCTCCTGAGCTAGCCATCGCATGTACATCACCCACGCCCCCCACTTCTACCAAGGCAACCTGGCCGCCGTCCCAACAAGCAACCTTCCGGTCACCCGTCAAAAAGCACAACTTGTTATTAGGATAAGTTAATAGGTTGATTTCAGAAAAAACTATTAATTTCGAATCACTCTGGTTGAGTTTTTTACCATTTAGATACAGACCCCAACAAGATATCTCTGTTGATTTTTGATTTACTGCGCAACCGCCGGTTTCGCTTAAAGCTATGTACCTTGCATTTGGAACCTTAGGCGCATCAAGTTTACCGTAACGGGAGTCATTGCCAACACAGGTGATACCTTTCGAATCACTTGCACAGGTAAAATTATTTCCTGCAGCTATAAAGCTTGGATGACTAGATAGAGGCATACGCTGTCCATCCGGATTAAAGCCCAATCCCCAACAAACAACCCCTTCGGTATCCAAGGCACACACATGACGCTCACCTGCTGATAGCTGGGTAACCGGGTATTTCAATAAAGGAACATTTTGCTGGCCAAATCTATTATTGTCACCATCACAAACAACCTCTCCTTCGTCAGTGAGTGCACATATAAACCCTTGTCCAACGGTGTAGTTTAGTCCGTAATTCTGTATAGTCGCCTCAGTTACAGTCGAATACCCATAAAGTGCATGAGCAGATAGACAACTATTGATAGCTATTAGCCAAAATAAACACCGTTTCACAAAACCCCCTAACTAAAAAAAATTATTCGTCCTGATAGGTCACCTGCGCATATTCACCGTAAAACTCATTCAAACCTTGAATTTCCAAGACAATGTTAAAAGCTTCATGAGAATTTTTAACCTCGTCAAATTCCGGGTAAACATCCACAACCATTTTATAAAATTTAATACCGGACTTGAAAGTATTAGGACGATCACCATGAGCAGCATCAGAGAGTAATTTACCGACCTCCGGAATCAGTTCTCCTACTTGCTTACGTAAACTATCTGGAATACTTCGATTGTTTAGCAACTCTCTAAAGAGAGTCTCCATATGTACATAAACGCTCTCGGTAATCTTGGTATAAGGCGTATCGTCAAATTGCCGGGCCTCTTTCATCTGCTCATTTAACTTAAGAAGTTCTTTGATCGCATCAACCGTTCTCGAAGTAGATATCTCGGTGAAAAATGCTGAAGAAAACCTAAGCTTCACAATCAATTCATGATAGGCTGCCAAAGTCGTTATGGTCGATAGCCTATTTTTTTCTATCGAATTCTGTACCTTCATCACAGCTTTTCTAAGAATCACCAACCGTGCTTGGTCGAGCCGTTCAGCATCAGGAGCAATCCTATCCAACAGGACCTTCGCCCTTGCTAGCCGTGTTTTCGCGATATCGACCTCATTTGCCAAGACGCTTAACGAAAAAAACACAACAAAAACTATAAAAAGAGCTTTTAAATCGAACAGATTTCTACACACGTTCATTTCCCCACCTTGGTTCGTTGCGATTGTCTAACGCTGGAATATCGTTTTATCTAATCACATGTCAATAATTATCTACTTAGAATCTGCTCATAAACATTATAAGCCTATAAACATTAAGTATTTACTTTTAAATAAATAAATCTAATCAGAAAAGGCCCAGAATAGTAGGGCCTTTAATACTAATCAAGTAAGTCGTCAATCCGTTCGCCTAGGCTCATTAGTTCCACCGCCAATGCAAATGCATTGTCTCTTTCGAAAGCATCATCAAGATAAGTGCATGCAAATTCAATTTGCTTCTTAAGAACTAATAACGCCCGTCTCGTAACGATAGAAAGATCACCACGCGCTCTAGAATTGGCATAAGCACGCCCAGCGGCCTTTTTAATAGGAAGTAGATAAACACCGTACTCCCGGTAGTTTGCAAATCCCTCAAGCTTATCAACTATCTGAATAGCTTGGCGAGCGAGTTTAGATGAATGGTTGCGCACTGGAAAGTGGTCGTTCCGTTCCGCACCGTTACCACAGCAGATACTACCATCATCGCTAAGAATGACGTCCTCGGTATCTCTCGTGTTTTGGAACCGTTCTGACATAGTCGCTTTGATATTAAATATCCGGGCTTTTCCACCCGAAACATGGCGGAATTGTATACTTCGAACAACTTCACCGATAGTTACAACATAAAGCGGATCTTGCCCTGGTACATAGATAGTACCTTTTGTATCGCCGTTAGCTACGACTTCGAACGTCCCATCAATATTTGATGCGCCAGCCGCTCTCACATAAATCTTTTTGACATACCTCCAACCATTCAGTTTAATGGTTTTCATTTCCCCAGGATCAAGATTAAAATCACTCCCAGAAAGAGAGTACGTATCAAGTTTATCGTATCGCCCCTCCCAGCCGTTCTGCGCGCTAGCTGTAACCGCTGTTCCTAAACACAGTGCAAGCCCCACCCATGTTAACCAACCTGTTTTTTTACCAACCATAGTAACCTCCAATAATTAAAAAATAGTAAATCCAGAGTGAAACCTAAGGTATTCAAAGCACAAAAGTTATAACTAATAACTTTATTGAGTAGGTGATGAGTAGATTTTATTTTTAAAGGAAGGTTAGAGCGACGAGGGGCTATTATCGTATACTTAGAGTATATTTTAATTTTCGCCAATTTACTAATAAGTTACTGGGAGAGTAATATGAAAGTCTTTTCATTTGTATTTGTAGGTATAGCAGTAATTTTGGCTTTTTCATGCCGTTTGAGAGTCGATGAGAGTACATCACTTTCGCAGACTAGGTTTAACAAGAACGCAGCAAATTTAATTCTGGATTGTTCGGTAAAAAATGATCGTGACACCGCTAAGTTTGTTACCTATATCGATATCGAGAATTTATCTTCGTATACCGAATTTTCAGAGAATTCTTCCGATGAGAGGTCGGAGGGTTATTCAAAAGGAAACATTACTTATGCTTCTATCTCTAATGAAGCATTATTCCACCATGAGAAATTTTCTTTGAGATACAATAAAGCATCCAATAAAGTCGTAGTCGATAGGTTTGTATGGTATGTAAATCACTCGGTATCATCGCCAAAATTAGGAACTTGCACAATAGACAGAAAACCATGGGCGAGTTTATTATCACTGTAAGAGTAATGGGTCTTCTCGATTCTTAGTGGGCACTGTCATTCCAGCAGCGCCGCTGCGTTGGGGTGATCCACTCTAAATAAATACTCCTCAAAAACTGTTAGATATACTTGGCCTGCGTAGATGACAGGTAAATTAATTTATTACTGTTGTGGTTTTACGAACAGCAGCACCAGGGTCTATCAAAGCACCCTTTAAGAGTTTATTCCGTTGCTCGATTTGTTCTTCTATTTCTAGCTCTAATTTTAGCTGTTGATCGTATCTCTCAGCCAATTCTCGTAATTTATCGTTTTTACTCTTCAAGAGTCTTTTAAAAACCGGTAACGCCGGAGCACCAATATTTTTAAGTGATATGATAGCTAACTCACAACGTCTAGCTACTTTTGATGGAGGCTGTCTTAGAATATACGCTTCTAAAGCTGGCACAGTTCCCTTGGCTTCTGATCTAAGTAGGTCTACCATATCAATGCCGATTACATTTAAGTCATTATGTTTTGATTTCAGCAGCCGGATAGTCACCGCTTGCAATGATCGGGACTGAGTTCGTAATAGTTTTTTGTTATTCATGTTATTCAGCGTGTAATAATACCTTTTTAGAACCGGTGCTTCCGTTTCTACTATCAGCGCAGCGACAATCATTGCCAGAATTTCTTTAGTAATCTGTTGATCAAAATAGTAAAAGTGTTCAGCTTGTTCTAAGCGAACTTCGACATCTTTATCTTTCATGAAAATTCGGTAATAGGGGTACGCTTCAGGGTGTGTTCCGGCAACGGCGAGAAAACTCTTAATAGCTTCCACACGGTGTTTAGTGTCTACGCTGTAGTGATACACCTCTTTTATAAGGTTGAGGGCTAATTTAATATCTAGGTTAGGGTTTTTGTATTCTGGGTCAAAAGCATAGATAATATCAATTCCAATCTGTTCGGAGTATTCACTTTCCTTAAAAATTTGCATCAAAGCCGTTAAACCGGCTATGCCGCAATGGGTCAATGCCTCAACGTATTCTCTTGTCTGCATCGGAGTTTTTGGAATTGCCGCCAATACCTTGAGCCGAACAATGGTCTCGTCATAACAAATATCGGTTGCAACAATGTACCTAGCAACCTCTATACGAATATCTCGATCGCTATCAGTAAGTGCCGATAGAACTAGCGAAGCTGTCTCTTTATCTCTGGATGCTCTTTTGTCTTTTTCTATCTGACCTATTGTATTCACAACATGAAGAGCTATTAATTTAGTACGATTTGATTCGTTATTCTTGAGAATGACGTTGAGTTTCTCAAGAACCAAGGAACTCTGTTTTCCAGATAAAGTCATAATTACATTAAGGGAAGCAGAAGACTGTTGAGTGAGGCCTAAAAGTGCTAAATCCAATATTTCACCAGACAGAGGTCCCTTAGAAATATCCATTAGCATCAATGCAGACCTTCTCTGAATGTAGGGATTATTATGTGAGGTACTAGCATGGAGAATAGATATAAATACGGCAGGGTCATTTGGATAGCCATGGAGATTCTTTAAGATGTGGTCGGTTATTTTGCATATCTCAGAGTCATCCATAGCCCATAACTCTATGATACTTTTAGCATGGGGCAACCCCCATTTCCTCTTTTCCTCAGTATGAAGATCAATGAGAAACCTCATCACCCCTCTTTTAAAATCAACTGAATGAGACTGCAAATTATTTCGAATGACTTCATTACGTTGTTCTGGTGAAAGGGCTTTAGCCAATCTTATTAACCGATCTCTGTAAACTAAATAGGCCTTTGATCCATAGCCAGGCATTTGGCCTTTTCGTTTAATAAGTTTATCTACGAACACTTTCCTCTCTTGGCTCGTCAATAATTGATCCATAGATTCAGGTCTTAAGCTAATAAGATGCAGAATATTTTTATCATCGGTCGAAAGCGTTAGTAAATTGGTCCAGAAATTTATTTTAGGCTTAATTTTTTTTGAAGTAATTTGCTCTAGCAATTGATACCCAGCAGGTAGATTTATTATCTTAACAAGAACGGAGTTATTGGCACTATTTCCCTTCAGTCGGCTAATCAGGCTCAGAAGTAGTTTTATTGTCATCGCTTTCAGAGATGATTGCAGGTATTTTTTATCAGCCAAAGATAGGGTCATTTTATTTAGTAATTTAGTAGGTATGTGGTTTGGGTCTACCAAGCTCAAGTACGTTAGACTTTGTTCAGGTAAAGAATCATCAAGCCCTGTAACTAGTAGACTTAACTCATCTTCATTAAATTTTCCGGAGCGATATAGTGCGAAAGCTGCCTCTCTACCCACCTTGGAGTTTTCATCTTTCTTCAAGTTTCTTAAAGCACTAACAATCGAAGTGCTACTTTCTAAATAACCTAAGACAAAGCTTGACCAACGTCTGATATAGGGACTCGTTGTATGGCCAGTTTCTTGACTAACTTCAATAAGCTGTTTCTCCAATTCGGGGAATTGTTTCTGCAGATCGTCATGATCTTGGGCGAAAGCGGCTAAACCACGTAAAGACATTACCCGTGGGATAATATCATTTTCTGGATCTTGAATGACTTCGATAAAAAAAGAGATTATCTGCCGGTTATCCGAGGCTAATACGGCTAAAAAACTTGCCGCTTTTTCTGGGTGTGGGTAGGATTCACTCAAAAGTAATATCTTTAACTCGCTGACTATTAGGGATTGTTGTTCTTTACTAATTTTTTCAGATTGATAAAGTGCTTTCAGACGATTCAATGAACCTAAGGAATGTTCTTTTAGTCCTTTTATAAAAACATCAATCGAATCTTCTGACTCGAAAATAGCAAGAGCTTCATAGGATTTACTTCGTAATGACGCAGAAACCTTATTACTATTTACAATCTGTTTGAGGATAGAAATCGCCAGTTTTGAGTCACCTTGCTTTCCTATGATTCGAGCAGTCATGATTTGTAGCTCAGGTTTAGTCTTAGGGTTTGAAGCGAATTCCTGTAATGTATCGACTGCCAAAACATGAATCTCTTTAAGTTGACCTATCGCCTGAACAGCTAAAGAAAGAGAAAAATCATCTTCATTTGTCGATAAGTACTTACAAAATTTTCGACTTAAATCTTTATCGCGCTTCATACGTCTCATTAGCTTTAATAAGTTTTTCCTAGCTTTATGACTCGTCTTGGGGGTGAAATAAACTCTTTCGAGTTCCGTTAACTGCTGGGCTGTTAATCGTGAGAAGATTAATTGCTCTGACAAACTAAATAAAGTTTCAATTGCGAGCTCTTGGAGTAAGCTTTCGAGTTCCTGACTTTTTCTTTTCCTGGTTCCAGGAATACCATTAGCGATTAACGTCAGTATATCGTTTGTCGTTGTATCAAGATCGGCTCGAATCCAGTGATCACCTTTACTCTTTCGGTACAGCTGATTCAGGTACTCGAGCTTCTGGTCGATTGATAGAGTAGGGTCTTTAAGCAACCTTAGTGTCGCTGCAATATCAGTTTCGTTCGCTGCATCGGCGCTTGTTTGAGAAGTCGGGTGCTCAGCCCTCCCACAGCCCAATGAAGCAAACGATGTTGATATGATGAAGCCCAATACCAGTCTCACTCTAGACCTTTCTACGGCAGGATTTAATGAAAATTCGGACCTACTTAAAAATCCATACAAATATATATAATTCAATGGTAAGTCAACATTATTGTTAATATTAATAACGAATTAATATAGTTATAATATATAAAACCCCCTGATTATCGGCTCTACTTTCTCTAGAGCGGGTCTTCCCCAGCGAACATAAGTGGGAGCACCGGGGACCTTCGACACCATCAAGGGGTTCCAAAAGCAGCTATGCAACAGGGATGACAGTACCACCATGAGTCGAAATATCTGATCCAATATTTCCAGATCACCGGCCACCAAATACTACGGGAGATAAACTGGCGAGAAAATTACCGGCAATATATATCTAAAACCCTCAAACAAGGTTCGTCCAAACCTTTCCAAAACTCTTTGATCTTTTGGCATTGGAAGAATTTTTTCCAAGTCATTCTCGTAAGAAAATTAAAAAATTGCGCTTCAAACTACGTTAGTTTTTTTAAAAAATAATTTAGAATACTTCTAACTTAGGCGCAAAAGTCTTTAGTGCACTTCCATTTAAATCTGTGTAATAATCTACATCTATAGGCTCTGAAAACACCCCAACTATTAAAGAGGTGAGAACTTGACTAGCAACATTACGGACTTTCTTATTAAAAGAAGAAGTACAGCAAAGCTATCAGATCCAGCACCCATTAAGACTGACGTCAAAAAGATAATTCAATGCGCAATGAGCGTTCCAGACCACGGTGGACTTAGACCTTATCGATTTGTGGTTATTGACGGTGACACCCGTAGACTATTCGCTAAGGCAATGGTTGCTTCGACTATCGCCGAGAAGGGAGATGTCACACCAGCGATTGAAAAAAAAATCGAAGCCAAAGCGTTTCTAGCTCCCATGCAAATTGCAATCATATTCAACCCGAAAATTGATTGCAAAATACCCGAATGGGAGCAATTTGCCACAGCATCTTGTACCGGATACGCAATTACTATTGCTGCATCTAGCTTAGGCTATGAATCTATATGGAAAAGCTTCGGATACAGCAGCGCTATGCCCATAATTGAATTCCTTAAAATGAATCCACGTGAGAAATTTCTTGGGTGGATCAACCTAGGCAGCAGATGTCCAAATCCCTTGCTAGCTCGACAACTTCCCGATACGTCAAAATACTGCACTTATTTGGGTGATGAAACTAGTATCTAAGTCGGATTAAGAACTTTCTTAGTTGCTCTACTAATGACATATTCTCTTTGAGAATTGGATTTATAATCCGGCGAATGAGAGAAACAATGATACTACATTTCATTAGAGATAGAAGACGTAAGAAAGTATTGTCGGCGCCATTCTCACCAGAGTGGCGTAAGATTTTAGACCTAAAAATGCCTCTATACCGGCACCTCCCAGATCAAGATAAAGTAGAATTAGAAAATATATTAAAAATTTTAATAAATGAAAAAAAGTTTATTGGTATCGACGACCTAATCGTCACTGATGAAATGCGAGTATTAATATGTGGCCATGCTGCGCTTCTTTTACTACACCGAGAGCCTCACTACTTTCCTAATGTCGAGACAATTATTATTTATCCCAGTGCCTTCGTATCAAACGTCAAAGAGTACGTCGGCGGGGGTTCGTATATGGAGAAGCCTTTAGCGAGGGTCGGTGAGTCCAGCTCGCAGTCTAGAGTGGTCGTCCTAGCTTGGGACAACGTGCGCTCAGGAGCCGCAAACTCCACAGACGGTAAAAATGTTGTTTTGCATGAGTTTGCTCACCAATTAGACTCAGAAAACGGCCCAACCAATGGCGCTCCCACGTTAGCATCTAGATCAGCATACCGGGCGTGGTGCAGCGTCATGTCCGCTGAATTTGAACACCTCAGTGAGGATCTCAGCCACCATCACAAAACATTTATTGACCAGTATGGGGCGACCAGCCCTGCTGAATTCTTTGCTGTAATTACTGAGGCTTTTTTTGAAAAACCTCGATCAATGAGAAACCTTCATCCAGAGATGTATCAGCTGCTCACCGACTACTACCAGCAAAACCCCGCCGAGTTAAAACAACATGACTAACATTAAGGCAAAAACCATAGATCTGTATTTAAAATCATGTAATATAACTCTTTAGAAAAATAGAGGAATATCATTATGGGTGATTACTACGAAGAATATACTTACTTTGACCTTCCTAGTTACTTCGCAGATAGCAGGAAGAAAACTCATTCGTTTGACGAACAAGGCAAACACTTAGACAGCTGTCTTCTTCATGACGTTGCTCATAAAATCACTGAAATATGCACGATTGATAAAATTGATGCCTCAAAAGTACAGTTCTCGGTAAAAAATGGCACAGCTCACCTCAAAGGTCATGTTAGTAATCAAAAATCTCTAGATTTTGTCGTCAGTGCAATCGACAGTCTAGAAGGAATTATGCATATCGATCAACAGATCGAAGTTACGAAACCTTAGTATTTGTTAATTAGCGATTTAATCTAACTGATGGCAAACGTGATGCAGATGGAATAGTTCCTAATTGATCTCTGGAAGAACTATTGTCTGCACCTGTAACTTAGATTGAGACCTACGCTGTAAATACTCTGACATGTGTTTCTCAAGGAACTTTGCTCTAGATACAGGGTTCGGATGAGTACTCAAAAAGTCGGAGGATCTCGCTTTTTGTTGTTTTGCCATTTCTTCCCAGACTTTGACAGCAGCCTGCGGGTCATACCCGGCATTGGACATGTACAAAGTGCCTATGTGATCAGCTTCCGACTCTTGGGTTCGGCTATACGGCAACAGTACGCCGATTTGTAACCCGACTCCCATGGCACCCAAGATTGCACTTCGGTATTTTTGATCTTTTAAAGATATATCAGCCGCTGCTACTGCACCTTGTACGAGTAAAGCCTGACTCATTCTTTCAGCGCCGTGATGTGCAGTCGCATGAGCTATTTCATGCCCTATGATCGCGGCTAGGCCAGCGTTAGTCGAGGCAACTTTTAATATCCCCGTAAAAACCCCTATCTTACCACCGGGAAGGCAAAAAGCATTTACTTGATCAGACTTGAAAACCTTGACCTGCCAATCAAGTTTCTTCCCAGACGCCTTGGTTAGCTTTGTCGCAATTTCGTTAATAGCTTTTGTGAGAGCCCCATCAGGAAGCACTTTATATTTCGATTCTATCTCGCTATAAGCCTGCGCTCCTAAGCTATTCATCTGGCCTTCAGGAAGCAGCACCAACTGTTTACGTCCCGTTTCAGGTGCTGTTACACAAGACCAAATTGCTCCGATGATCGCGAAAATAAAAACTGAAATTAAAATTCGAGTAGACATTTGATATTACACTCCATAGGTCAAGCACATAAGTAGGTCGGTATACATCAAACCTACGATTCTATCAACCGGTTAACATCCAGCTAATATTTAAGGCTTTATTAGACTATGAAGGGAAATGCGTTAGCACTAACCCTAAGATTCTTTCGTAACAATATTAATTTGCGCCGTAAGAGTTTTATGAACCGGACATTTGTCAGCAATTTCCATCAACCGCTTTTTCTGAGAGTCATCTAGATTCCCTGAAATAGAGATGATTCGCTCAATAATTTCTTCTTTTTTGTTAGATCCCTCTGCATCGACCACACGACTCTTGTGATCTAACGCTACCGCGACATCAGCTAAATCCCATTTCTTTCTCTGAGAGTATAGCCTCAAAGTCATCGCTGTACATGCACCTAGAGCCGCGAGTAGTAACTCATAAGGTGAGGGACCAAGATTCTTGCCCCCGAGATCTTCGGGTTCATCAGCCGTCAACGTATGAACACCTGCATCAACTTTATGTGTCAACGATCCATCCACACTGCGAACAACTACCTGAGAACCAATGATATCTTTTGGCAGTTTAGATTGTTCGACGAAGACTCCACCTAGATATCTCATAACCCAAGAAGCTATCGTTTGAGCGACATATTCACTATCATCTTTGTTAGATAGTAAATGATCTGCTCCATCTAAAGATATAAAACTCTTCGGATGACGAGCTTGTTGGTAAATTTTCTGAGCATTCTCAATACCAACAACCGTATCTTGCGGAGAGTGAAACACCAATAAAGCCGCACCTAGAGATTCAATAGATTTCTCATGATCTTGGTTACTAATGTCATCGAGGAATTGTTTTTTAATCGTAAATGTCCGACCAGCAAGACTAACTGGCGCTTCTCCATGTTGATTGATTTCATCGACACTAGCTTTAAAATTCTTTACGACATGAAGCGAATCGGACGGCGCGCCAATGGTAACCACAGCTTTAACACCAGGAATTTTAGCAGCTGCCATCAGAACCGCCGCACCACCAAGACTATGCCCTACCAATAACTTAGGGGCCTCATGATTCTTTGCAAGAAATTCGGCTGCAGAAACTAAATCTTCAACATTGGATGAAAAATTACTATTAGCAAAATCCCCATCACTATTACCAAGTCCGGTAAAATCAAAACGCAAAACTGCGAACCCCCGCTGCGCTAAAGCACGGCTGATTCTTGAAGCTGCGGCGATATCCTTCGAACAGGTAAAGCAATGGGCGAAAATAGCGAATGCCACAGGTCGACCAACTGGCATTTCAAGACGCCCAGCTAATTCAATATTATCTTGGTTATTAAAAACGATTTTTCCCGACGAACTCATAAAACACACCCCCAATATATCAAGCTACAATTTAAGTTAGCAACTTAACACTTTTAGAAGTTACAAAATATAGCGTGTGGGATTTATTTAATTTAACTGTGCGCAACCTTGTTCTTTTAACCCGTCATTTAAACACTGAACCTGATTTCCAGATGATTGGATGCACCGATTATAAAGGTTAGGAAATAGAACTTGGGCTTGATATATTAAATTGCTTCCAAATTTGCTCGTTAGTTCATCATAACAAGACCCGGCTTGAGCATTACCTTGATAGACTAGCTGCCCTGTTGAATTATAACAATCTTCATACTCTGAATTAGTGTTGCTGCTAACATCCGTATATTGATTCTGAAGCGTTACACCAGTTTGGTTTCTACACAACTCTAAAGGTACACCTGAAGTCTGTCCGTTGTTTAGATTCGGGATGACATCTTCACCGCCAGTAGAAGGGGTTTGACCGGTGGTGGGGGGAGTCTGAGTAGACGTAGTCTGGCCTGATCCGGTATGTACAGGATCGATTTCTCGTTCGGGCTTGCACGCATAGAATGAAAGCATACCCATTGCTAGCAGAGCAGAGATAACTCGTGAACCATAGCTATGCAAAAATTTATTTTTCATTCCGCTCCATTAATACGGCTATTGCTCACCGGATAAGTGTGAATTATCGCTACAAGACATCGCAGAGGCTGATCCAGATCCCAGCGCTGGTAATGTAACAGGAAGCTTATCATCAGGCCTCTGAGCGAAGTAGTCCTTAGCAACCTCAGGGGGCTCAACACACCACACCGGTGTCTGTCCACCCGCGATACCATTTTTGACCATCAGGTTCAGAACTTCTTCAATCGTTTTATTACTTTTAGGTCCGCTAGACGTCGCCTGCTGCTGACTAGGGTTGGTTTCATCGATGCCACCCAAAGCACTTGTCAGGGGACCTAAGGACCCGTTTAAACCGGCACCACTTAATGAGGATGTAACTGCAGCGCCAAATGCTAACGTAGCAGTTCCTCCGTTCGTCTCGGAATTAGATAACTCGGCAGCGCGAGACGACATTATTAGTATTAGAGATTTGAAGATTTTACCTCGGTCGATACTTTGAATACTAGTCATGGTAGTCTGAATTTTATCGTTAAGAAAATTTTGATCGACCGGGGTAGTCGCTTTATAAGATTTCGAAATATTTGAATACATTGAGGATGCAGTAGTTCCTGATATTTGATTCGACCCTGAGCTCGCAAGTGTGAGACCAGAAAGAATACTACTCCCGCCACTACTAGCAACTGTATTTCCGGCATTACTAATACCAGCTATATTTGAAGCTGCATGACAAGTATCCCACATAATCACGACTCTTTGAATTGGCAACGAAGTACCATCTGGTAATTTACGTCCCGCTGCAAGCCACTGAATAATTTGACCAGATTGAACCGCTTCTCCGCCGCCGACAGAGGTATAACCACCTGGTCCTCCATGACTCGTTAAATATACGAAAACAGTGCTTAATGGAGTAAAGCCATCATCAGGGTTTTCTTCCAAATATGCCAAATCTGCGGCAAGAGAACGCTTCGCTAAGTCTGTAATTGCCGCTCCGAGTTCAGTTGAACTGGGTTCGTTAGGTAGATGAACTTGCTCTGTGAAGTTTAAGCCAGCTTTTGCAACTATATTTTGAATATGCTTAGGGTCCTGTGCAACTGACGGACCAATTCCGCCACTATGATCGCCTTCTGCCATAAGTAGAAAGTTTGTAAAATTCTTATTAGCAGAAAATTTTAGATTTGAATCATTAACAGTTGATAGTTTACAAGATAGAAAAAAAACGGGAATTATAATTAGAATCCATCGGCCATAAAAATGGGGCTTTATTGTCATACGCGTCTCCTAACTACAGTGAATTCGAACTCGCACCAATAGCAACCTAGAATCCAACAAACTACCCAAACACTATTTGGGCTTCGAAGATATCTAGCCTAATTAAAACCACGAGGTCCTGGTTTGCTTATCGGATTTCTTAAAATTTCCTTTAACAGATCGCTATAGCTAAAATTCACAACACTCTAATTATATTAGTGAAATGAGCTAAAAATAAGGAGGTATATTTATATCAGACGACCTTATCAGACGGACTATCAATTACCGAAACGATTGGGAGAGTGATAACGAACCTAGTATTTTCACAATGACTATCAAGTCGAAACGTTCCGCCATGATCTTCTATAATTTGCTTTGAAATACTCAGACCCAAACCAGTACCCTTGCCTTTAGGCTTAGTCGTAAAAAACGGCTGCATAATCTGTTCTTTTATCTCCGCAGGAACTCCCTTCCCACTATCTGTAATAGCTAGATTTACAAATTCATTTTCTACCGAACTCGTCACCTTAACCCAGGGCTCTTCGGTTCCCTCTATTGCGCCAAGCGCATTATTTAGCAGATTCAAAATCACTTGAGAAATCTCGACAGATCGACAATTGAGAGTCACACCTTCATAAATTTCTTCAACAAAAAACTTCACCCCCTGCGTGCGAAAATTCCCTTCGCAAAATGAAATTGAATCCTCAACAATCGACAGCAGTGTAGTTTCTTCAAAAGGATCTTTTTTAGAATCACGTGAAAAAGTCTTAAGGCCTTTCACAATTCGAACTATTCTACAAGTTGCCAATTCAATTTCTTCAACGTATTTCAACAGAAGAGCGTCAACTGCAGCAGCTTTTTTCGCATGTCTCTGGATCTGAAAACATCGCCCTGAAATAATAGATAAGGGATTATTAATCTCATGAGCAATCCTAGCGGTCATAACACCAAGAGACGACATCTTTTCGGAATGAACCAGTTGGAGCTGCCTCTCATTAACTTCGTCCTTCAACTTCTCAATTTCACGCAAAAGCCTATGTACTTTAACGGCAATAAGGGTGGAAGCTAGAATCACAATGGGCAAAGTTAAGGCCAAAAGGAGGTAAACCGATTTACTAAAATCAAAAGATGCTATTCGAAGAAAAGAAACCACTGACAAGGGTACTACTAAAATTATGAGAATAAAAATCATCCACATAGCGTTACGATTGAAGTAGGAATTCGTACTCATTATCAAACAATAGCCTCTATAATCAACAGACGAACCAGAGTACCGATTAACGGCGCTAAGACTACCATCGGAGCTAAAGGGATTTAGTTTAGTAACTTTCAGAAATTGCCTGATTAGGGGTGAGAAAACCAAAAAAGTCTGTATAATTAAACTATTAAAAAATAACTCTAACACCTTCGACTCTGGATCCGATCGTCGGTTCGAGTTGCGTCAGCGTAACTGTTACCGAAGGTCACAATAGGCAGGTAAATCAAGGCACTATATGTAAGGAGTTGGATAACGGCCTGAAAAGCGAGATAATTTTGGGAA
>Ga0222674_1000180_pt1 | contig 29869 bp, 22 predicted proteins | sample AntAcemetagen866_FD_179804 | JGI IMG/M metagenome (GOLD analysis project Ga0222674, IMG submission 179804) | Saline water microbial communities from Ace Lake, Antarctica - #866 | ecosystem: Environmental > Aquatic > Non-marine Saline and Alkaline > Saline | place: Antarctica: Ace Lake...
GGGTTCAATGAAGTGATTGATGGGTTTACCGGTATTCGTCAGAGCTATGCAGTGCCGCCAAGTGCGATTATTCCCTAGAACTGCAGGTTAATACCATTTAAAAACGCGCTTAGCGGCAATCGTAGCTACAATAAAATACGAGCCGAGCAGCATGATCTCATATTGAATAGATCCAAACGACAGCCCTTCAAGTGCGATTTTTCGGAGTGCGTCTGTTAATGCGGTCAGGGGTAACAGGTTTATATAGCTCAGCGCCCAATCCGGGAAGTTAGACTTTGAGAAGAAAACCCCCGAGAGCAACATCATGGGTATAGTTATTAGGTTGATAACACCGGCCATCATCGGGATGCTGCGAGTTCTTGAGGCGCACAATAGAGATATAGAAGTGAAAGCGGCAGCACCTAAAATCGCCATTGTCATATAAGCTAGGAAATTACCGTAAACCTGGAACCCAAATAACAAGTACCCTGCAATCATGATCGCGGTGAATTCAAAGCCTAAGACAATGATTCTACCGACGACATGCGAGCATAAAAATTCGTACTTGCTCATAGGCGTAGTTAGATAGCGTTTTAGTAAGTTTTCTTTGCGGTTAGAGACAATAGTCATGCCGATTCCGAAGAGGCTGGAGCTTAGGATGCTGAAAGCTAGTAAGCCAGGTATAAGGAAATCAACGTATCTTCCTCCTTCGCTTTGAAGGCTTTCAGTAACTGTTGAAATCGGATTTGTTCTACCAGCTGCAGTTTGTAGTAGGTCATCGATATGTACTTTAGCACGCATAGATTCTGGGTTTGCAGGGTCATAATAATAAGTAACAGAGTTATTCTGATGCTGGCCCGATATACCTAAAATCACTTCACCTCGTTTAAACCAAGTTTTAATCTTACCTTCATCGCCGAATTTTAATTTCACTTGGTCAGAGTTTTGTAAGCTATCGAGTAAGTTTTGATGAAAGGTAGAATCTGTTTTAATGGCTACCCCGTAATGCTCGGGTTTAGGGTTTGAGAAGGCGAACCCTAATACCACCATCCAAAGGATGGGCATGAAAACTACCCAGAAGAAAGCGGACGGCTCGCGTCTAAATTCTCGCCAACGACATTTGGATAGCTCGATAAAACTCTGTTTACTCATCCCGGATACTCCTGCCGGTAAGTTTTAGAAAAACATCTTCTAAAGTACTGTTGCGAATATGCAGTTGATCGACTTCGTAGTCCATGCTTTTTGCGCTACTTAACAATTCACCTACTTGATCAACGGTATTTGTTATGGTGACCTCGTAGGTATTATTGAGCTGTGTTGCTTCGCGAAACCAGGGGATACTACTCTTTAACTGAGCTAACTTCTCGGGGTTTTCTTGTTTAAAAGCAATTAACAGAGTTTGCTCGCCACATGTGTCTTTAATCAACTCCCTTGGCGTTCCTTGGGCGATAATGGAACCTTGATCTATAATAGCAACTCTATCTGCTAAAACTTCAGCTTCGTCCATGTAGTGGGTTGTCAGTAGAATTCCACGTTGGTCCCTCTTGAAGCCTTTTAGTAGGTCCCAGATAGTTCTACGAGCTTGCGGGTCTAAGCCGGTAGTGGGTTCGTCTAAAAATAATAGTTTGGGTTCGTTGATCAAACAACAACCTACGTAAACGCGTTGTCGTTGGCCTCCGGATAAATGTTCCAGACGAACATCTGCTTTGTCTTTCAATTCCATCTGCGCGATAATTTCGTCAGCTGTTAATGAGTGAGAAAAGAAACTTGCAAATAATTGCAATGTTTCACGAACAGTTAGTTTTTTGTAAAGGTAAGTTTCTTGTAGAAGAACACCGATATTTTCTAGTATCTCATTTCTGTTTTTCTTTAATTCTTTTCCGAAAATTTGTATGCTTCCTGAGGTGGGCTCTTGTAGGCCCTCAAGCATTTCTATTGTAGTAGTTTTTCCGGCACCATTAGGCCCAAGGAGAGCGAGGCATTCTCCTGGACGGATCTCTAGGTCCAGCTGTTTAACAGCGTGGTGTTTGCCGAAGTTTTTGCATAATTGCTTAGCTTCTAAGATGGGCGACACGAGTTCTCCGCAGTTAAAATCATTTAGGTCTTTAGAGAAGCTGTGAATGAAGTATTTGTCAACGGGTAAAAACAGTGGCTGAGACCTCGGGAACGGGCCGCTGAGGGTCGTAATATATTGTTATTACTTAAGAAACAAGGTTGTTGGAGAGTTTCGGTGGCATTTTAAGGTGGCTGCGGTATAAGTTCTTAGTATCTTGGGAATTTATAGTGACGGTTAGATCCCGGATGATGTTTAGCCATAAATCCCGCCAGGGCCGGAAGGCAGCAACGGTAGTGGTAAAAGCAGGTATCTGGACCATCTAGCCGTCACTATGAGTTCCCAGTTTTCTTAGAGGAAACGGTTTTGTCCTATCAATCACTCGCGACAAAGTATCGACCAAAAACTTTTGATGACTTAGTTGGCCAAGAAGGTGTCGCAACTGCTCTTGTTAACGCGATTCGTTTGAATCGTGAGCCTCATGGAGTTATTTTTTCGGGTGTCCGGGGGATCGGTAAAACGACAACAGCCAGGCTTTATGCGAAGGCATTAAACTGTGATCAGGGCTCTACCCCTGAACCCTGTGGTGAATGTGTGAGTTGTGTGGCGATCGAAGAAGGGCGTCACGAAGATGTACTTGAAATCGATGGTGCATCTAACACAGGTGTTGATGATGTCAGGGCTCTTCGAGAGACGGTGGATTACGTTTCTCAGCGTTCTAAGTTCAAGGTCTATATTATCGACGAAGTTCATATGTTGTCTCAGAGTGCATTTAATGCTCTTTTGAAGACGTTAGAAGAACCACCTGATCATGTCGTATTTGTTTTTGCTACGACAGAATTACAAAAAGTACCTGAGACTATTTTGTCCCGATGTCAGACTTTTTACCTACAGCGTTTTTCTTTGGCAGCGATAGTGAAACGACTGAAGGTTATTTTAGATACCGAAAAAGTTCCTTACGAAGACAAGGCTCTCACTTTAGTAGCTAAAGAGGGTCGGGGATCGATGCGTGATTCTCTGACTTTTTTGGACCAAGCGATTGCTTTGGGTGGTGGCGAGGTCAAAGTCGCTGCTTTAGAAGGTGTTGCTTCTCAGTTATCTGCTACAGAGTATCTTCGATTATTAGAAGCTTTGGTACTTAAGGATGGGGCTAAAGTTCTAGGTCAGATTTCCAGTATCGATCAAGATGGTAGGGAGTTTGTGGAAGTTGCCGAAGAACTCGCTGTATTGGTTCGGCATGCTTTTGTAGTGAGAGATATCGGAGTTAAGGCCATAGATATTTCTCTACTAGGTTTAGACGAAAATGAACTGACTATGATCAGTGAGTTAGCGGCTAAGGCTGCGCCCCTAGATCTTAATCGAATATTCAGAACGATCAATGCTTGTCGTAAAGATCTGGATGGGTCAGACCTAGATCGTTATATCTTTGAGAACTACCTTTTGGAATGGTGTTTAGATCCGGGATTGCTACGTATTGAAGATATTAATGTGCAGGCTGTAAGGTCTGCTCCAAAGCATCAAGTAGCTCCTACAACAGAGCCTCGTCAAGCTGCTACCAAAGAAAGAAAGTCAGGATTTAGTGGGCGTAAGCTGATGGCTGAAATCCGCGATCAATCAACTAAGAACGAAGCGAGTTCTGTAGTGCCAAAGGCTGCAGAAACGGCTACACCGCCGATTAGTAGCAGCACTCAAGTCGTAGCCAGCGGTCCGGAGAAGGTTTTCCCGGAGTCATGGCGAACATTAGTCGAACAATGGAAGAGCTATAAGCCACTACAAGCAAGAGTTCTAGAAGACACCTATTTAGTGAGTTACGGCCCTACTTTGATTCATATTGCTGTCGTAGAAAGTAGTATGGCTGCTGGGAAATTACTTCAGCCGGTGATTCAATCAAAGGTTCAAGCTGCCTTCAGAGAGCTCTTTAATTTTAGCGGCCAGTTTCAGGTTTCTAAGCGAGAAAGTGGGGAAACCCCAACCCCAGAAATAGCAGCTGCAGAATTGCCAGAGATCAAAAAGGATACTTTGCTTAATATTAAAAAGCGTGAAAAAATAGTTGAGAAACAAAAGTTAGCAGAGTCTGTGAAGCAAGACCCGTTCACTCAAGAGGTGATCAAAACATTTGATGCTCAGATCGAAGATGTTAACGTTGATTGATTTGGATATTTAAAAGTTGGCTTTTACCAATTACGATACAAAAGAAATTAATTGCAAGGTTGTTTACTTCGGAGCAAAAAGTTCGGGTAAAACAGCGAATCTACGTTCGGTTTTTCGCCAAACTTCCGAGGGTATTAGGTCCGGCTTGATAGAGCTGGATGTCGACCGTTCGGAAGCGCAGTTTTTTGAGTTTTTACCTGTTAGTATCGGTAAACTAGGTGATTTTCACTTGAAGATGCATCTATACGCTGTGAACCTTCAGTCATCTTACGAATCGGTGATGCCGGTTTTATTAAAAGGTATAGATGGCTACGTATTTGTGGCTGACTCTCGTGTCGAAAGTATGGTCGATAATATTGAGACCCTAACTACTATGAAGCGTGTTCTTTCGGAAGAAGGGATTAGTCATCAAGACCTTCCTAAGGTGATTCAATACAATAAGAGAGATTTTTCCGATATAATTCCTGTTGATATCATGCGTCAAGATTTGAATCCGACTGGAGTGAAGGATCAGGAAGCAGTGGCGGTTGATGCTAAAGGTACAATGGAAACAGTTCACTCTTTGTCCAAGTTGATTATTGAACGTTTTGGTGCCAAGGGTTAGGTACAAGGAGATATGAAATGCATCTAAAAGCTAATACCCCCTATGCGTTACTTATGGTGGGATGTCATTTCACGGAAGGTCCGATAAGGTTCCCAAATGATGACTCTGAGCTTCCAGGAATTTTAGTAAAGCTTGATGAAGGGTTGTCGGTAAACGAACTTCTTATTGCTGGTGCTCAAAAAATTCTGGGAGATACTATAGATGGTAAATCTTTAGATATTCATCAGGAGTTTAGTTCTCCATTAGAGCTGAAAGACGGCGAAGCAGCGACACTATACTTGGCAACGATTGAGGCTAAGTATGATATGGGCTCTAAGGAGTGGAAGACGATGCCTGAGTTGATACGTGAGATGCCTAAAGATAGAGGCCGGCTTGCTTATTTGCGTGCGTGGCAAGTTTTGGGCGGTGGTCTTAATGAGGATGTGAAAGCATTTGATGTTGAAGATCTTGCTAAAAGTCTCAGGCCACAATAATGTACTATATATTAAAATCTTTCAGTTTTGTTTTAAGTAAGTTACCTACAACTTTCATCTCTAAGTTTGCTGTTTTTTTAAGTTTCTTTTTTTATGATGTACTGCGTGCCAGGCGCGGTGTTGTTGAAAAAAACCTTAAGATTGCATTTAAAGATAAAAGCCAAGACGAGCGAAACCGCATCGGGAGAAAATCGTATGAAAGTTTCATTCTGACTTTTTTTGAATTTATGAGAGGGTTTTATCACGATCTGGGTGAGGGTGTGACCATTGAAGGTAAAGAGTATGCCCATGAAGTTCTAGAACAAGGCAAAGGTTCTTATGTGTTGTGCTTTCATATTGGTAACTGGGAGGCTATGGGCTCGGCGATTACCAAGCAAATAGTCCCGTCCTATGTATTGGTAAAGAAAGTGGGCTCTGACTCTGTAGATCGATTTGTTAGTGAGATTAGGGAGAAAAATGGTTTTCTTACTATTAAACGTAAGAAAAAAGGCGAGGGCTACCTTAAGATTGTAAAAGCTTTAGATGCGAATCGAATGGTTGGTTTTGTTATGGATCAAGCTCGTACAAACTCTCCAAGGCTGCCGTTCTTCGGTGAACTCGCAAAAACGAACACTTCATTTGCGGCGATTTGGCTAAAAAGGCCTGCGCCGATTATGGTATCTTTTGCAATTCGAACAGGGTTCAATCAACATACTGTATTTTTTAAAGAGCCCATCAAAATAGATCTTTCCGGTAATGATGAGCAGGATATTTTAGATATGAGTACTAAATTTAATTTAATTATTGAATCCGTTGTTAGTAAGTATCCAGAATACTACTTTTGGATACACAACCGCTGGAAGTAACCGCGAAATTTATATATTAAAAGCGCCTTTTACACCGTTAATAATAAACTGAACAGCAATCGCCGTAACAATAATACCCATGATTCTTGTAATAACATTTAATCCGGTGCGGCCTAAGATGCGGTATACCGTGGGAGCTAGTTTAAGTAAAAAATATGCACTACTTAGGACGAGTAGTATCGAAAACATGAGGCTAGCGACTCTGATGCTGGAAGTCGAGTTGGATGAGAATAGTACTACAGTCGAGATAGCCCCAGGTCCTGCAAGCAGAGGCGTTGCTAATGGGAAGATAGAAATGTCGTCTTTTGACATGCCTTCTTCTTCTTCCCCGTCTCCGAGGCGTTTTCTTTTGCGGTTTAGCTGCGAAAGACCGAACATCAGCAGAAGAATTCCACCTGCAATCTGAAATGCAGGCATTGTAATTCCGAAGAATGTAAAAATCCGTGAGCCGCTGATGGTAAACGAAAAAAGAATGGCAAGGGCAACAACAGTTGCTTTTCTTCGGGTAGCTCTCCGGTCTTCTCTGGAGAAACGTTCCGTCATGGTTAAGTACATCGGCACCATTGCAAATGGGTCGACAATAACAAAGATTGCGACGTAGGTATTTAGGATGAAAAGCAGTTCTTCTTTCATGGGGCCGAGTATAGGTTTTTAAAGAAAGTTGTCTATGGGAAAGTATTCCTTTTGAGGGTTCTGTTAGGGGGTATTTGCTAGTTTTTCGTAAAGAGGTTGATAGATGCCCCCACCACAGTGATGCTCGCTGCCAAGACTCTGGTAAAGGAAAAATCGATTCCATCAACAAACTTATCCCATAACAAGCTAGTGATCATCTGGGCTGCGACTAAGCAAATAAATATCTTTAGAGTATCGAATCTAGCGATCGCCATCGGAACGCCAAGAACTATAATAAAGCCAAACGCACCGGGAATTAGGTACCACAAAGAAAAACTTTCAAAACTATTCTTATCCCTAAGTACTGGGCTTAACGGTAGTAAGTGGAAACGGGCGATTAAAAAGAAGCCCGCGCTGGCTATAAGATACATGACCGAGTTTAGAAGCATCATACCAGGAAGGCCCCAGTTGGCAGCGAGCTCGCGATTCATACCGCCTTGTATCACTACAATTGAGCCGACAATGATGGGTAGGCTTAGATACCAGTACATTTTAGTTTCCTCCGAAAAAAAATATACTACGTCATTTAGGAGGTTACTCCAATATCTATGTAATATACTAATAATATTATGGTATTTGAAGGTAGAACTTAATCTCTGCCCAACCTTCAAGGGGAACTCCCTTTGCATTTTTTCTCGGTATGAACTTAGAAGTCCTAGCAGAATCTAAGATTAGCGCATCCATTCCGTATCCTACTTTTTTCCTTAATTCAGCGCTGACTACCTTACCGGCTTTGTCGACAAATACGTCTACGATGAACCTGCCTTCGGTGTCGGCATCTAGAGCGGCTTGGGTATACTTGGGTATTTCAAAGGAGCCCTGAATGAGTATTGCATCACTGCTAAGGTTTTTCTCTAGTGCTCGGATTTGATCGGGCGACAATCGGAGCCCTTTGTCGGCCTCCATGAGGGTGTTTCCTGCTGGTGCGGATACACTGGAGTCTTTTACCAATGAGTCCTTTGATAAGCCTTGGATCTTTTTTGCGGGAGCTTGAGTGGTTTTTTTCTTGCCGCGAAGCTGTTGCTTCTTTGGTGGTTTGATTTGCTTGGGTTTGGGTGGTAGCTCTTTTTTGGGCGGCTCAGGCTCTTCTTTTGAGACGATTTTCACTGTCACAGCATTAGGAAGGGTTTCTTCTTTTTTAGGAATGACTGTAATAGAGAAAAAACCAAAAACATGAAGAATTAATGAAATCCCTATAATTATGAACATGGGTTTTTTAAGACTGTTAACTAATGGGGACAAAGCGTGTCTCTTCAGTATAGATACTATTGTTGGAATTCTATCAGAAAACACTTAACATAGGTATTCTTGAGTCGTATTTTAATTAGATGGAGTGTAGTTGGTGAAGGTTTTATTTTTAATACTATTGCTACTCAGAGGCTCTGAGGGATATTCACAAAGTGAAACTGAGCAAGTGTTACCGGAAATTCAGAAAAATCAATTTCATGAAATTGAATTATCTATTCGTTCAAAAGGCACCGGTAGGTATCTTAAGCGTGCTGAGATTAAAATAGACAAGGAGATATATTATACCAACCCTGTAGGTAAGGTGGTTGTTAATATTCCTCTTGGGAAAAAAGGCCAGATTTTAGTTCAGCGTTTTGCTTATGATAAAGAGTTTGTTGATTATGCAAATTTAAGAGAATTTAGCCGAGCAGATATCTTTCTGATGCCAGCGACCCCCGGAGATAACGAAGTTTATATTCGTGGTAAGAAACGTCCTGCGGTTTCTCGGAAATCGTTTGCTGGTACGGAAGCCTCAAGAGCTACCGCTAGTGGTGACCCCGCGCAAGTAACCAAAACTCTACCGGGGGTTCAGACTAGTGCTTTTGGTAATGAAGTTGCTATCAGGGGTTCTGGTCCAAATGATTCTCAGTATTTTATCGATAACTTTGCTGTGTTTGATGTATTTCATGCGATTGGTGGAATTAGTGTATTACCGGATCAATTAATAGATGGCGTTGATTTTTATGCAGGTGGTTTTGGTCCTCAGTATGGTAATGCGACCGGTGGAGTCATTGTACTAAAAACTAAAAGTGAAATTCCTGAGGTCCCTAAAACCGAATTTAGAATCAACCTACCATTTTACTCTGCGTTTTACCATGAACGGCCACTCGATGATTCATCGTTTGTAGCGACCTCGTTCAGGTATAGTTACTTACAGTACATTCTGCCGTTATTTATTCCTGAGGGTTCAGGCGCTACTATCGTTCCCTATTTTGGAGATGTGCATACTCTATATCATAAGAACTATGATTCTGGTGGGTACACAAAGATACTTGCTCTAGGGTCTCAAGATGGTTTAGAGGCTGTTTTTAACTACGAAGATGCTGCCTCTGAAGAAGGTAAGGGAGCGGTAAGTTTTTATAGTGGCTTTGCAACTTTAGGGGTAGAGCATTATAAACCCTTAGGGTCAGGGTGGAGTTTTACTTCATCCCCTCAGGTCTATTATAACAAGGCGGATAACGAAATATTTGGTGATAAACTGAAGTGGGATTTTGTTATCGCTAGAATTAATTCGGAGTTCAAGAAGAAGATTTCGAAAAAAGAATTTTTGTACTTAGGTATTGAACCTGGATACGGTATTTTTAGTACAGATATTGTCATACCGGCTCCTACCGATGATCCGTTTTTTGATTTTGAAGAAGCACCTAGGAAGGTTTCTAAGCGTCGGCGAGATTCGGGGTTTGTTAATGCTTGGGCTGCAGTAGATAAACAATTAGGCTCATTGATACTGACACCTGGTATTAGGTATTATCATGATGCTTCGTTAAAAAATACTAACGTACTTGATCCAAGGCTATCTAGTAGATTTGAATTTAACGAAGATCAAAGTCTTAAAGCAGCAGTAGGTATCTATTCGAAGGCACCCGAGGCTTATGAAGCGGACGGTATTTTTGGTAACCCAGACCTTAACTACGAGACATCGATTCACTACATCTTAGGTTTAGAGTCTAGGTGGGGACCGAAGTGGGAGACCGACGTCCAACTCTATTACAAGAAAATATTTGATAAGGTCGTTTATGATAATACCACTGCTTATTCAAATGACGGCTCCGCGCGGAGTAGAGGCGCGGAGTTATTTATCAGAAGAAATCTTACGGACCGTGCATTTGGTTGGTTGTCTTATACCTATTCGCAAACAGAAGAACGTCAAAACGACAATCAGTCTTGGCGATCTGCCGATTATGATCAGTCACATGTTGCTACCTTTACCGGAGCTTACCGTCTGACAGCAACTTGGGATTTCGGTTCTCAGATAAAATATCAGACGGGAGATACTTATACCCCTGTCAACGATAGTGTTTACAACGCTACTTTAGATAAATACCAGCCGCGACCGGGCGTCAACGACACCAATAGCAAGCGATTACCTGATTATCATCAAATTGATTTATATTTTACGAAAGACTCACTGTACAACACCTGGAAGATGTCTTACCGATTTGGAGTTCAGTACCTTGCGGTTACCAAACAAGTTTACAGCCGAAATTATAATTATGACTATAGTAAGGAAGAAGATTTTAACTCTTTACCGCCGATTCCATTTGTTGAAGTTCGAGGTGTATTATGAAATATCGAGTTTTGTGGTTAATGTTAATTTGGTTGTCTAGTTGTGGTGAGAGTTCCGATCGCTACGAACAACTCACTAAGCTTAGGGCATTGGGGGCGAGCTCCGATACTACAGTAGCTGTTCCTAGTACCGAGGGAAGTGACCAGGTAGTCAATTTGACGGTTCATGCTGCAGTCCCTAAAGGGGCCGATATTAGCGCAGAGGTATATCTGGATGCACGAAGCCTTTATACGATTTTAGTTCCGGATTTGGAGATTGTAGCCGGTAGTGAGAGTTATATTGATTACGAAGATTTCCGACATTACACTCTGGCGGCAAGATTTACGGTCCCTAATGAAGCGACTTTGAAGTCGCTAGGCTGGAATGGGGGTTCGGCGTTGCTGCGTTATGGTGTTAAGTTGACCTCCGGTAGTGAAGAAGAGAAGATCGTCGGAGACGTCGCTTTAGATGCTGCGGATTCAGAAGCTGTTCAGGTTGAGTGGGGGAGTCTGCAGATCACTTCTTTTGATCCGACTGAAGGCAGTACATTAGTAAAAAGTAGCGAGATTGATTTAAAAGCAGTCGTTGAAACTGGCTCAGATAAGTATAAGTATGGGTGGTTTGTAACCTCAGGAGAGGTTGATAACCGGCGGTCTCTTGATACTAAGTGGACTCTTGGTGATAAGACAAAGCAGACTCTTATCTTAACGGTAAGAGGAAAAGTTTCGAAAAGTTTTGATATTAAAATTGTTGAGTATGAGACTCAATAAATCTAGGAGTGAAGTGTGTCTAAGATATTAATTATTTTTGTTGTTTTCAGATTTGCGCAGTACTTAATTGAGAAACATTTATCGAAGTTAAATCGTCAGTATTATTTGAATCCGATCCGCCAAAAGCAAGCAATGGAATCCTTGAATATTGACCGACCCGATATGGACTTAGCTGTAGCGTATTCCACCGATAAGTATAAAACCGCTCAATGGTCCGGATGGATACATATCACGGTATTAATGGTGTTTTTAGCATCAGGCGTATTGGGTCAGATCGAAGCCTTAGCTCAATCATCTGTCGGATCTGGAGGGGTGACTACCGGAATGGTGTTTTTTGCAATCCTTGGCTTGATGATGATTCTCTACAGTGTGCCGTTTAGCTACTACAACACCTTTGTTATCGAAGAACGACATGGCTTCAATAAACAAACCAAAAAAGGCTTTGTTCTGGATTTGATTAAAGGGCTGCTGGTCGGTGCTCTATTAGGCGGTGCAATCCTTTCTGCGATCTTGCTTATTATGAAATACACCGGAGATTACTGGTGGGTGTTTGCATGGTTTGCTATGAGTGGGTTTAGTATTTTAACTGCATGGCTTTATCCGACTTTCCTAGCTCCCTTGTTTAACAAGTTTAGACCGTTGGAAGAGAGTGAGCTAAAAACCAAGATATTTGAATTGGCGAAAAAATGTGACTTTGATGCTTCCGGGCTTTCTGTGATGGATGCTTCGATACGGTCCTCACATGGTAATGCCTACTTTACCGGTATGTTTAAAAAGAAGAAGATTGTTTTATTCGATACTTTGGTCGAGGCCCTTAAGGTGGACGAAGTAGTGGCGGTCCTAGCTCATGAACTCGGACACTTTAAGTTGAATCATGTGCGGTGGATGCTGATTCGAAGTGTCCTAACTACAGGAGTTACTTTTTATTTACTAAGCCTATGTTTGCCTTTAGAGCAATTTTACCGAGCTTTTGGCCTTGAAGGTATTTCTAATTATGGTGCTTTGGTCGTGTTTTCGCTGTGGTTTGGTTTGGTAGGGTTTGTGATTCAGCCCGTAGAGACCTACTTGTCACGTAAGAACGAATTTGCTGCTGATAAGTTTGCCTTGTCCCACGTCAGTCGGGGTGATGATCTTGGTGATGCTTTGTTGAAGCTAAGACAGAAAAGCCACTCTATGCCGATATCTCATCCGGTATTTTCGGCGTTTTATTACTCTCATCCGCCGATGATGGAGCGGTTAGCTGCTATGGATTATGGGACGAAGCTTTAGTACATATCGCAAAGGGAATCAAATAGAACCTGACTGGCTCTTGATTTTGAATTTAGGATTTCTTTCTTCACTTCGTCTGGTGTTTGCTGGTTTAAGACAGCAGTGGCTGCAAAGTAGGCTTGCCGGTCGAGGAAGGCTTTTACTGTTAATCTGTATTTGCGGTTATCAGGACTAAATATGATTTCAGCGAGTAAGTATGCATTGAGCTTGTTGTCATAGCCCAGGTATTGAAAGTTGTACTTATAACCTCCGGTTAAAGTTTCTTGTAGGGATCCTAGTTGATCTAGGTATAGAGTCGATGAGTAGCTTTTATGTCCAGATCTTTCAATCATATCAATATTTATTTTATTCGGTACCGAATTGATCTTCTTTGTTTTATGCCTATCTTTAACGTAAATCGCTGATACCTTCGCCCCGTATTCAAACTTTAGTTTTTCAGATGTTTGTGTTCCGCTATTTTTACATTCAAGAACATATGTAGTGGTCTCTGTAGCTTTATAAGGTCCGTTGACGGGGTCACTAAATTGTTGTTGGCCAAGAGCAGCGCTAATCCAATTTTTCATTTTATTTTTATCATCTTTGTAGGTGAAGTTGAATCTACTGAGGTGTATTTCACCGTTATATTGTGAATTGATGCCGACGATTTTTTGGTAGGGAGATTTTTTATCTCCTAGAAATACTGGACCACCTTTTGACTCGGAGGGCATTTTTATAGACCTAGCTTCAGATGGATCGTTTAGTTTGTAGAAGTAACCTGTTGTTTTAACTTTCGAGAATTTTTCGTACCTTAACTGAGCCACTCTATCTACTTCATCGCTATATGAATACCCGCCGATTCTGATTTCGGCTTGATCTTCATGAAAACCAAAGTCAGTACTTACTTTTGAATAAGGTAACACCTCTTTAGGAATTCTTAATTCTGGTGTGATTTTGAAAAATGCTAAATCAGAAAAACTCACGAAAGTTTTGGTTAAAGTTCCAACGAATTCGTCGTGTTTATAATTCTTTAGAAAAGAAGGGGGAAGATACACTTCAGAAACCCTAACCTTACTGAGGTAAAACGCCCCCATATCGGGAACTAAGTAGCGTTGTACGGCGCTGCTGAGGTCATTCTGTTGTTTCATTTGATCTATTTGTTCTTGAGTTGGAGCAGTATCTATCTCAAGTGTTTGCTTTCTGAGCTCACCATCTGAGGTGGAATCTGTCAGGAAAGTTGATCCAGAGTTTTCGGAAAAACCTGCTTTTGATTCGGGATCATGAGTATCTTCTGGCCAAGATTTACCATAATAAATAGTTAATTCACTGCCTTTTTGAAAGAAGGGCAGCAAGCTGTTGGTATGGATGTTGTAAATACATCTTGCCGATGTAATGAATGTATATTCACCGACACGTGCAATAGTACAGTGGATTTTATATCTATTGGTCATTGGTTGCTCTAGGACAATAGCAGCTACAGAAGGGTAGTCTTTCTTTGCCACTTCTCTCGCGCCGATAACTTTAAGTTCGTTATTATTATCTAAAGTCTTGCAGCTATAACCGAAAAATCCGGTGATAGTTAGCAGCGTAAATGTTGATATCAAATAATGCATCATAGTCCTTTTGTCTATTGGCCTAAAGATTCATCTAAATTAATGGTTTCTCCAATGAACCAAAGTAAAACCTTACCCTCAACTGTACCGGTAACCGCGTAGTCGTGGTCGGAGGTAATATCCAAGCTGCTAAGACTATACTTGGAGAAGTATATTGCTTTTGGCAAGCGAGCCTCGACTTTGGTTGCGTAATCACTATCATTAAGGTTACCTAGGTAGGTACGCAGGGTGCCATCTAGGCCAGCACTTACTAGAACGTCCATGTTTTTATAATCTGGATTTATGCTGTCGTCTGCCATCGCTGCTCTGGTGTTCAAGCCCATCACCGGTCCCGCGTGCCTCCAAGGTGCAATTTGACGGTTCTTAACGGTTCCTAGTCCTCTACCGGTTGCAAAAGCGGTGTATGTTCGTTCTACGAAGCCATCGACCGTTCCAGCAAAGATAAATTGGTTTTTAGACGTAATTGTCAGCGATGAGTACGCAAATTCTCTACGTCGGTTAAGCTGAGAGCGGTTACCAACTTCCGACTCTGCTATAATTCCTGAGTCTGAAATTGTTGCGATAAGCCCTTGAGTGGGATCGGCTGTTTTTTCTAGCGGGTCGTGGTAAAAGTTATGAAAATCAACAATGCTACCATGTGAGTTTTTTAACATCGGTCCCGTTTCGGGGCTTCCGGTTTTCGTCGGTTTTCCAGTAACGTCTTTCGGGTGAACGGTCTGCCAGGTCGATTCCATCATTACTGGCTTTTTAACAAGAGGTACGTCGTCATAACTCAACAGTTTTGGATTTTCGTTTTTCCAGGCTACAAGAACACCTGGTCCTGGGTTACCATCTTCGGTGCCTTCGTAAAAACCAGCTCCTGATAGTTCTTGTTGGTTATTTAAAGGTGATACTGTGTTGGTGGGAGTGCTATTGGTGTTATCTTTGTTTTCTGGTGGTGTCGAGGTTTCCTCTTTTTTAACACTTTCACCAGAGGAAAGTTCGAAATCAATCTTTCGGTTTTTAAAATCTTGTGATTCAGGTGCGTAGCTTTTAGGTAGCTGATAACTGAGTTTGTTTCCCCGAATATCTAACAAATCAACAGACCAAATTTTGATCGTATTATCATTCGAAGCTGAGAGCAGGTATTTTTCGTCTCTAGAGAAATCAAGTTTAAAAATCCGGCCTTTATGCGCTTTGTCACCAACTAAAACCGGTTGAAGTGTAGCCTCTTTGTTGCTTCTTGCTGCATAACCTGCACTCAAAATATCCCATCGATAGAGTGAGCCGTCACTGCCCCCTGAAAATGCACTGCGGCAGTTTGGGTCAAATTTTACTGCGTAAACCCCTGCACTGTCAGATCTTGGCCGGGATTTCCAGAACTTTTCTAGACGGGTAGACTTCTGTGAAGCAAAGCTTTGTATGTCTTTATGGACGTCCATATTTAATAAATTATCGAAGTATTCGAAGCGCCATTCTTTTTCGGAGTTGGTAGCAACTGGGTGGTTACCTAGCTCTAACGGTCCAAAGATTCGGCTCATTTTAACAAGTTTATTGACGGTTCTATCGCCATCTTGAATAGCTATTACAAGCTCATCGCTGTTGGAATCTGCCGATGCAGAGCTAAGAAATTTGATAGATTTGATAGTTTTTTGCGTGAGAAAGGATTTCGTTTTAACGTAAGATCCGGTAGTTGATTTTGTTAGAATATGGACACCTGAGGCATCCGAATAAGCAATTTTTGGATTGGAGTCAGTGCTGTAGGTGAGGTGATTGATAATTACTCCGGCTGCGATATTATTTCCTAAGCTCTTTGACCATACAATTTTTTCACTCTGATCCTTTGAAGATGAAATATGGGAAATAGTTCGTGTGCAGTTTTTCGGATCATTTGTAACCTTATCAATCTGGCAACTGCTCTTCGCTATTAGCATGCTATTGAGTCCTGGTTTTTTTGTGGGAAAAGTACTTAACGCAGAGATGGTACGATCAGTATGGGATTTTGAGTAATCAGCAGATGGTTTTAAAAACCCTCTGTTGAACCTATCAGCGACATCTTTTGGGGTCGACGTGTTGTCGGCCACGTAGCCACCGTTTTTGGAATCAGCGAAAATAAGGTGCTGGTCCTCTACATAAGGGTGATAGCTACCTTCTCCTAGCGCAGCACTGGTGTCGGAGGATAACTCGGTACTAACAATGCCCATATCATATATACTTCGAGTCGAAGGGTAGAGTTTTTTAGCTTCGATACCAACGCCAAAGGTTTTCGGCTCTCTTATATCATGAAGGCGCTCGTTTCTATTGTAGATGATGTTTGCTGCATAATTAAGCTTGTTTGATAGGTTGAAAGTGATCGCTTCATTCCAATCAGTCCCAGAAATCACAACCATGGATCTATTGTGTTGTTCCACGGTGATTTTTTTAACCACAATATTTGGTATCACATAATAGTCCTCAAGGTACTTATTCTCACTTCGGGATACTAAACCAATATGAAGTTTTTGATCAGCGTAGACAGCGAGCCATCTTTGATCGGATGAAGAACCGCCGCTTGGGTATGCTTCGGCTATGATTACCGGGTTAGAAGACTTTGTGATATCTACGTTTTTCTTAGCTAGGACAGCAACAGCGTTTTGGTAAGTTCTGGGGTCTGACCATCCTGAAAACTCGACGTTACTCGGCCAGCTAGTGTTACTAATAAATGCCACACCAGGATTGAGCTTCGATTTGCAGAAGCCTTCTTTGTGGTTGACGGCACTAAATGATGAAGATCTAGGCTTACATGATAACTGGATTAGTGATGTTACTGCTAAGATAGCTATGGAGTACCGACGGATCATTTTGCTAGAACCTCCGGGCAGAGGTGGTCATCTTCTAAGTAGTCTTCAATGGAGTATTCAATAGCAACACAGCTGACCTGTAGGGGCTGCTGTTTGTTGAGATCTAATAACTCTTTGGTAGATGATAAGTTTTGCTTAGCAAATTTCGGATCAACGATTAGTTCACCAAATGCAATGGGAAATGTTTTTGTTTTAGAGAATCCAGCCCGAGCTTCTTGCGCTCCGGAGGTGATATTACTGAAGGCGACTCGAAAGGGAACGGCGCTACGGCTAAAATCTGTTGGATTGATGGAGTTGTTTCTAATAACTGCTAGTAAGGAGAGGCGTGATGTTACCGGTGGTAATTTATCGTAGTATTGTTTCTCATTAAAGAATGGTTGGGCGGATGGATCTTCGGGGTTGCTATAGATTTTTTGGAAGTCTTGTTGGGCAGTCTCCACGGTATACTTGTCATCGGGCGAAAGAAAGAAAGGGTCTTGATCAGCAGTGTGTTCTCCTACCATTGGTAGGATGTCGTATTTTTTCCATTTTTGAATGGCCTTACCGTTGAAAAAACCTGCCTTCGCCAATGCTAAGAGGTTTCTGGAGAGGTTTGGTTGTCGGTAATTATATAAACGGTAGCTGAGTATTTTTGCAGAAGGGTGATTTGCTTGAGAACAGTTTTGAACTTGAGGATCATTGTTTGTATTGGCGACTTTGGGTTCTGACTTTGTCGGTTTGGTAGTAGCGACTGGTTCGAAAATGAAGTGAACCTTATGACGCACACATTTCATAGTAGTCGGTTTACTAGGGTCTCCTAGGAGAAACTTCTGATAGATATTCCAGTTTTTCTCGTACTCTTCATTGCTAACGCCGGCGTAGTGGTCGTTTTGGTAAGCGCTCCATAGGTTGGCATCGCTTCTGATTAAGGCTCTGGATATTGGCTCGTTGACTCGTGCCATGTCGTTTTCTTCAAGGACTCCCTGAAGTTTGCTGTCAGGCATAGTTTTACAACTACCTAAGCTTAAGTAGATGAGAGTACTTGATAGGAAAGTGATTGTGACGTGTTTGGTGTTCAAGTCAGAAACCTATGTTAAATATTATAATCTAGAATAATCTTGGTATATTATCGGTATAAATCAGATAAAATTTAGTGATAAAAGCATAAAAAAAACCCCCTGATAACAGGGGGTTTTCTTGTTATTTTTGTGCCTTGTGGCTAGAGAGCTACAGGCGCATCTGAAAGCGAGTCTGTGCTCTTCTTACGGTGCTTTCAGAGAATCCCTTAGCTTCTATCTCTGTTAAGCCGGCTTTACGGTAGCTTTCTGCAAGTCGGGTCCGAATTGAGGTTTCTGACACAACCTTACCATTTTCGACTTTTATCCCTCTCACAACTTCAGCAATCTCGTTGTAAGCTTGATTAGTGTTACTTTTTCCTAAGATGATGTGCTCAACCGCAATATATACTTTTGCTTTACTGGGAGACTTTACTAGAGTTGCGAGTTCAGTCGCTGCGCCGGTTTCACCGCTAGTATCCGCGGCTGCAATGATACCGAGAGTTGCGGCATTTCTAGCAGATTGTTCTTGTAGTTGCTGAGATGATGAACCGCTACGGCTATTGACTGCGTTTGTTTGCTGGGCTTCGTAAGATGCACGAATATTAGTAGTGAGATTTTTGAGGCTGGCTGTAACATTTGCACCTTGATTTTGTGCTTCAGATAGGTAAGAAGCACTGGTATTAAGTAGCTCTGCAGCAGCCTCTGTTTGATTCGCACCTTCAAAAAGATGAGATACGAGGAGGTTAGCGGTGGCTTCAGCTTTTAAATTGTTAGCCATGTTTGTCTTGTCGGTGGTCTTAATACTGGTATTATTTTCGGCTAATACAGTCCTCGCTTCTGATATTCGAAGTTCGGGTCCTAGCGTAAACCCGGCCCTTTTGGCCTCAGTCTTCATCTCATTCATTAATTGTTGCTCATTGGCAATAGTGATCAAACCTTCAGTATTTGTTACGGATCCACCGAAGCTAAGAGTTGCTCGACTACACCATTTGCTTTGTGCACATTTAAACGTCGCCAACATTGTTGCTAATGAAGCTCCGCGAAGTTCTGCATATTGATTGGCAATTCTCGCAAAGGATTCGGTATTGCGGTAAAGCTCTTTAATACTTTTGACTTCTGCAGTTCTTTCACAGGCAGCAGTACCACCAGCACCAGCCACCGATAAGTCAGAGCTAGTTGTTTTACATGCGCCCAAGCTTAGTGCGAAACCTAACGACAAAGAAAGTATTCTAATCATCTGTATCTCCGTATTATCTATTGAGGTAATTATGCTAAATTCTATCATATTGGAACTACGGTGAGCAACGGATTCTAGGGCGGAATAAAGATTTATGGGGCTGTTTGAGTCTTAGCCTGGGCTTGAGCTTGAATGTTGGACTTCACGTAATTGACATACTGTAGGTAATTACTCCGTGTTTTGGTCTTTTTTGTCAATTCGTAAACCTTAGTTCCGTGATTTCTAAGGAGGATGGCTATTTTGAGCTCATTGCTATTAATGGACTCCTGCCGAATCTGCTCTATCTGTCTGTTCATTCTATTTTTGAACTTCAGATATTTAGTATCAAGCTCTTTAACTAGCCGGGCTTCACTGGCGCCGATGTGTTTGGCCATAATATCTCTGGTTAATGGGTCGAGTTTTCCATTATTTTTGAGCTTAACTCCTAGCTTTAGAGTTCTTTGGATTTCCATAGACTGCAACCCAAAGCCTTGGTTAAGACCGAATAAAGTGACCGGGTCAAGAAATCCCACGCCAATTAATTCGTGGCCCTCCTTCACTTGAAGTCTAGCGATTGATTCACTATTGGTTGTTGACCCGACCGTTTCAGCGAATTTATCGACCTTACCCTCCAGGAGCGTTACTTTATTTTGGTCCACGATTCCTTTTTGAATTTGAAAGCTCTGACTCAGTTTTTGAGGGGTTTTGTAAATCCTAGCATGTCTCATCATCTCAGCTCGATGAGCAATCATTTCAGCTTCTGAGGGAGGAATAACACCCGCGCCCGATTTTAGCCCTTTTTTCTGAAGCCATTTAGTGAGTCTTTCTGGAGTATAGCTGGGAGACCATTGGTGATGGAGTTTGAAGGCCATGGTGATCATGAACGAATGGAATAGATTATAATAGAATCCGTGTGCATTTTCTTTATCATGCAGCTCAAGGTTCATTCCTGTAGTAGATTTGACGACCTGATCTGTTATAGCCATCATTTGCGGAGTTGCAGAGAAGAATGCAACAGTTCCCCAGAATGGTAGGCGTTTCGTCGCAAACGAATAGTAACGCGATGATTTTGGTAGTGCCGATGCAAGAGCTGCTGAACCAGTTCCTGATAAACCATGGAATGCTCCGAAGGACATGAAAATGGCCGCGTTGATCATAGTTTCGCGAGCCCAATCAACTGCACCACCTAAAACATAACCGTATTTCTTCGAATACTCTTCTCCGACAAAAGATTGCATGCCTAGCGTGCCAAAAAGGCTCCTTGTTGCAACTGTTAGAAATGCCGCAGATATGAATGATGAGGATGCAGAAAGCGCTATTTTACCAAATTTTTGTGAGCTCCAATCGGCAAGCTTTCTGCGCGCTAAAACCTTTGCTATACGACTTATTTGGGTAGATGAGAGAAGAGTTCCACGGAGAATCAATGAGTCACTTGCGACGGCTCCCACGCCCTTAGCAGTTGCTGACCCGGTGATGCGTGCTGCTAAGACTGAACCCGCTCTTGAGGCGACGATTGCGGTCATGCGCGCAGTAATGATTCTTCGAATAATAAGTTGTGTGACAATTCCACCACCGGACATCATTAGTGGCATGAGAGCCATCTGCATTCCCAGGTTTGATACTTCTTGTTTAATCACGGTGGTTGTTTCTGCACATTTTAGAGTTTCAGTGGCATTCTGATCGATTTGAAACTTTTTTATCCAGCTAATAGGGCTGCCTGACCCAGGAGGGCGACAAACTCTCTCTAAGGGGAAGTTACCGGTGATACCTCTTTCTTTTTCAAAAGTACTTCCCGCACCAATACCCATCAGCCATTTAAAAAGTTGTGAATTTTTTTGTTCGTGTGCCCATTTCCAGCAGGCCATAACAGGCTCGTTAAGCTGAGTTTGGTAAAAGGTTTGCATCTGCTCACCAGCACCACGGCTTAGACATGCTAATTCCAATGCGGCAGAGGCCGACTCTAGTTGGTGAGAGGAAAGCCTCTGGTTCGCGGCTTTGATCTTTTTGTTGGTGTCCTCATCTAGGAGTTTATCATCACCTAACTGAGCTTGTTGTTGGTTGATTTCAAAAACATCCTTTGCTGCTTCGTTAAATTTTCCGACGTGCCTTAGGTACTCATTAAAACTAGCCATGAGCGAATGAAAATACTCGGGGTAGCCATTTACTTCAGTGGTTAGGTCCATCTCTTTGCTTAGAAGGTTTTGTCCAGAAAAACCCACATACCCAGCATATTTGACAAGATTTTTGTCGTATTGGTTTGTAGCGTCTTCGAGGCTCTTTAGTATGTTACTATCTGTAAGAACCTTCTCTCCGCGAGCGATTTCGTTTTGATCTTTAAATCTAAAGTAATTACGGACCATAAAACGCATGGTTCTTAGATACAGCCTTCTCATCGGAAGGTGAGCTTCGTCTTCATAGAAATGAGTCAGCATACCAAATGCGACTGTTGGAGATATCAGTTCCAAGCCTTCCGGTCTGGCCGTTCCTGAAGTTTCGAAATCAAACCGCCAGTTACGCCACTCAGTAGCTTTGGCCTCCAAATCTGCTAACCAGGGCCTGATATCGTTCATCGTAGTACGGTCTATGTAGCTAAGTAGAGCTCGGCTTTCTATGTATGCTGCTGCTGCGAAACCTGCGGAGTCATCCACCATTGATTCGATGGCTTGTTCTTTTTCAGGGCTGATCTTTATCGTTATATTTTCACAGGACTCATCGTTGCATGTTACATCACTAGGATCGCCCACTCGATCTTGGTCATGGACAAACTTCTCGAAGTCTTGGTCGAGTTGAGCTTTGTATTTTAGGTCTTCTCTCAGCGCATTGATCACGGGAACTTTTACTCGACTAGGATCATCTCCGCGAATGAAGTGATCTTCTGCTTCTCTTATATGACTGCGAAGTCTACTTTGAAGCTCGGCGGTGTTCTCGCCGTGATTGTTATTCTGAGGTCTATAGAATGTTTCGAATTTATAGGCTTTGTAAAACCTCTGACCCAATTTCAAAGTATCAGCTCTAAACATTAATAAATTCTTAGTTTCAGAGTCGACTAAACATTGGATATCAAGGCTAACGTCATTAACTAGTTTATCAACTGCCGGAACGTATTTTTTATGAATGTCGTTTTGGCTGAAGCGAGTGAATACCTTTAAGCCATTGATAGCTAATCCGCAGGTTTCAAAGCTATAGCAAACCGTAAACCTTCTGTTTACTAGCATAGGGTCTGCTGTGTAGTTGCAGCTCGGCGCGGTTTCACGTTGTAATCTAGCTAGTTTAAGTAAGCTTTCAGGAGTGATTGTTTTATCTTCCATATTTTGGAAAAAACCTGTCACTGCAGTGGGGATGTTTCTATCGCTTGACTCTGGAGTTGTTTCGAAAGCGGTTAAAACAAACTCCTCATATTTCTTGACAATGAGTTCGCTTGCAAGCCATTTAATAGCCTCGAAGTTTAGTCGAAAGTTATTTGCTCGGGCTTTTTTTAAACCCTGAAACTCCGCTGTGATTTTACTGACGGAGTCTATTGCGTAGATGTAGGCACGTCGGTAAAATGGGTGGTTATTGACATGAAGCCCTACTGTATTTGCGATCGCCTGATAACTAAATAAGGTCTTAAATTGGGTCTCAATAAGCTCCTCTTTATTTTGAGAAGTCGACAAAGATGACCCTCTAGGTTTACAACTCTGTAAACCTACAAAAATAAAGATCATAGATACAAATATAATGTTTTTCATGAGTTGCTTATCGGCAAAAGCTGGGATTGGTTTAATGATCTGGTTTATTGATGTTAACCATCTGATTTTAATAGGAAATAATTAAGTGGGATTCACCTGCAACGCCTCAGAATGTCGGAGGGGATGTAGGCCTTAGGGGTTTTTAGCCCCTAACTTCTTGACCTGTTTGTAACGAAAACAATCGACTGTATGATCGTTCACCATTCCTACCGCTTGCATGTGAGCGTAGATAATGGTCGGTCCTACAAAGTTGAAACCACGCTTTTTAAGATCTTTACTAAATGTTTCTGATATTTTGGTTTGTGCCGGAACTTGCTTCATGGTTTTCCAAGAGTTTTGAATCGGAATATGATCTACAAAAGACCATTGGTAGTTTGCAAAGCTGCCGAATTCTTTTTGAACCTCTAAGAAAGCTTTGGCATTTTTTACTGCTGATTCGACTTTTAGCTTGTTGCGAATAATGCCAGGGTCTTTAAGAAGTGCATTGATTTTTCTTTTGCCAAACTGAGAGACTTTCTCCGGATCAAAGCCTTCAAATGCTTCGATGTAACCTTGACGCCTATTTAAAATAGTAGACCAGCTAAGGCCAGCCTGTGCTCCCTCTAAAATTAAAAATTCAAACAATAGTCTGTCGTCTGTTATTGGTACTCCCCACTCTTTGTCGTGGTAGTCGGTGTAGTTCTGACTAGAGGATGCGGCCCATTGACAACGTGTTTTACTCATAGAGGACTCCTGTGTTTTATTTATGGTTTTTCACAACCGCATTTGATCTAGTCTTTAGGGGCATACATTTCGAAAAGTTGTTTTCCGGTTAAGTCGGTTGTCTCGTTAGTAAAAGTATAGTTCTCAGGCTTCTCATCAATAAAAACCTGGGTTGTAAATTTCAGCGAGTCACTGTTATCGAGTAAACCCACTGCCATATGGTATTCCTTCAACTCTTTGAGTCGGTAAAATAAATTGGTTCCACATTTACGGCAAAACCCTCGTTCGGCCCATTGGGATGAATCGTAAACTGTTATATCCTGCTCACCGGCCCATGTCACATCTGTTCCGCAATTCACCGCTAGATAAGGTCCTCCAGCCCACTTACGACACATATTGCAGTGACAAGCTCCGAACTCATTTTTCATGGACTTGACTTTGACTTCTACGGCGCCGCATAGGCATTTTCCTGAAGATTCCACTTGGTAGTACTCCCTAAGGTTATGCGATTGGGTCGCATTGATTCATACATCGTATACACTGCACTTTTCAGGTTCGCTCTCTTAGTAAAGGCGAAACCCACATCTGATATAACGAGGTCAAGATCATAAATGCCGAAGCTACGGAGTAACCGAAACCAGCGACCATCTGTAGGTATGCAAATGCCGGAACCCACTTGGTAGCCCACCAGGTGAAAATATCGATAGTTAAAAATAGGTAAGGCAAGGCGATTGCCGTTACTTTAATCCAGGTCGATATTCCAGTGGCTTGAGAGAAGATTAAGCAAACAAAGAAGAATATAAAAGCGATTCCAAACAAGTGTATATGCGACACTCGTGCGAGCATCGGGATCGTCGCCCCTTCGTCAATTTGGGTTACTGTCGTGATACCGTCGTAAGTACGGAAATCTGGAATCCCCGGAACAACTCCATGGCAACGGATGCAATTTTCACTTACCAACTTAGCAATATACTCATCCCATTCGTCGCGAGGAGAGCCATCACGGACCCACTTGATGAGCTGTGAACGGACTTGTTCATTTGCCATCAACTTCATTGAACCTTGTAGTTTAGACTCTAGAAGCGACCCTTCGCGGTTGCCGTAATAACTATAAACAATATCATCAACCGACAGTCCGAACTTACCGTCTGCCATACCGTGAGTTAGTAAGATTTGTGCAAAAGCCATGCATAGTCCGATACCAATTACCACGAGATAACCGGTAAACAATGCTTTGATCGATGGGTCTGCTTTGCTTAACGGTCGATTCCAGTTCGGGAGTTGTTGATCATTCGGCATTGAGATCTCCGTGTTTTTGCTTGAAAATCGTACGTTATAACAATGTTTGGATAGATACCATCAAGAATGTTTACTGTAGTTGGGTTGGTTAGTAGGGGTTTGCTATTTTTATAATGGAGTTTCAAACGTTTCACTCTTCACAAGCAATAACGTAACAAGCCCGCGTATAAAGCGGGCTTGTGGTAATAATATGGTCTAAGTTTATGTCATGGAGGGTTCGCTCCCAGAACGAATCCCGGATAAAATCCAGTAGGCACTGTGTGAGTAAATGCACTTTGACCGAAGTTGGCGGTAAATGCATAAGTACTGCTACCACCATAAACACTGTTGACCATCGGATAGAAGTTACCGCTTAGTCCGGTAAAGGCTACTCCTAGACTGACCCCATTTTTAAAATATTCGATTGTACCATTATCGAGATCTAATGCGATACCGATCACTGAATCACTAGCAGCACCAAAGCCGCCATAACTTGATCCATAGCCAGTTACAGCGCCGTTACCTAGCTTCTGTCCTGCGTAACGATAACCATATTGTCCATCCGCCATACCAACCCACGAACCAGTAAGCCCTGAGGTATTACCATCACTTATACCAAGGTCAAGGTGACCATCACGGTAAGTGATCTCCCAATACCATTTACCTGTTTTTTGACCACTGACCGCTCTTGCATAGGTATTACTCGTTGCAGCAGGGGTTATGGTTAAGTCGCTATTTGACAACACCATATTGGAGTGCTTATCTGAGGCGCTCCAATAGTTATAACCATCAGTGATAATTAAATCGATATCACAGATAAAAAGCTACAAGATAGGTTGTAGAGGACCGTCTTCTATAGAGCCGCCGGAGTATACTTTAATGCTAACCCACCTTTGCTAGAAGTCCAGCATTGAGTGGGTGTGAAGTCTTAATCAATCCGTAAACCCTGCGGTGAATCCTGTTGGTACTGTGTACAAAAAGGCAGAAGATCCAAAATTAGCCGTCATATCACTCCCGGTATGTAGGGATAATGCTGGATAGAACGTACCACTTATAGAGTTAAATGCTTCCCCTTGAGATACGCCGTTAATATAGAATTCTAGAGTACCATTGTCTAGATCTAGTGCGACGCCGAGTACATCACCATCACTAAGTGCAGAGGTATAAGCTGCGTCCCCACTATTATACTTTGTTCCATTGTAGGCGTATAAACCATAGCCATTGGCATCTGACCCCAATTGGGCACCAAGGGCTACTGATGATTTAGCTATACCTACCATGGAATACCCTCTTCTTGTTACTGTAACTTCCCAGTACCATTTACCAGAAGATTGGCCATGACTTGCGCGCACTGTTTGCCAACTTGCCGTTCCAGTGATTGCTGTAGTGTTGCTATTGGATAACAATACAGTAGCACTCTTATCGGATTGATTTAGAGTCGTGAAAATCACATCTACAACCGCTACACTTGCATCTGCAGTATTACTATTCGCATCTGTAACACGTACGGTAGCAGTCGTTGTATTGGACGGAGCTGTGTAAACGCCTGTTGATGAATCAATAGAGCCGTCACCCGAGATTAAGCTATATGTATGTGGGGGTTTACCGCCAATGCCCTCAAATGTATAAGTAGCATTTTTTGCAATATTTTCAGTCGCATCACTCAGACTTAAGTTAAAAGCCACAGGCCCGAATGGCAGAAAGCCAGGTGGGGTGGAGTGAGTAAATGCAGTAGCGCCAAAGTTAACCGAACCTTTATTTGCTAAGCCGTTGAAAGCAATTGCTGGATAATAAGTTCCACTTATTCCAGTCCATGCTGTACCGAAAGAGGTTCCGTTTTTATAAAAGCCAAGGGTTCCATTATCCATATCCAAAGCAACCCCAATTATATCATCAATTGTAAAAGTAGTCGGCGAACCGCTCGCTGAAGCGCCCGAACCGTTATGGTAATAAGAAGGATGGGATGAATATCCATATCCATCCACTGTGCTACCAAGATAACTACCTAGAGTTCCGCTGGCATTTAGAATCCCAACTTGCATATGATTAGCTCCTCCCGACTCACTCGTAACCTCCCAATACCACTTACCGGAGGAAACTCCTTTGTCTGCCCTTACAGCCCTCCAACCAGAGGTACCACTGACTGCGGTAAAATTATTATTACTTAAGGTAATCGAAGCATCTTTGTCTGAAGGGTTTAATGCCGCTCCAGATATAACAGATATTTCAGCATCAGAGTAATCGCCGTCGTTGTCAGTGACCCTAATAGTTGCTGTGCCTTCGGAGGATGGAGCTGAATACAATCCATTGCTGTCAATTGATCCAGTTCCGGATACTACTGAGTAGCTATATGGAGTCGTGCCGCCGAGAGGAGAAAACTGATAATAGCCTGAGATGGCTGCGCTGGGCGATCCACCGTTTGGGTCAAAGGCACCCACAGGAATAATAGCATTTGCGTCGACTGCAAACCCGGGATAAAAACCGGTGGGAGTGGTGTAAACAAAATCTTGCTGTCCGAAGTTTACCGTCAGATCACTGGAGCTATGTAGGCCTAGTGCTGGGTAATAGGTACCGCTTATAGAAGTAAACGCTTCTCCTCTGGATTCTCCATTAACATAGAACTCCAAGGTTCCATTATCTAGATCAAGGGCAATACCGACCACATCTCCAGTATTTGGCGTGGTGGTATATGCTTGAGCGCCGCTATTATACTTTTGACCGTTATAGGTATAGTACCCGTAGCTTGCCGCATCAGAGCCAAGTTGTGCACTTAAAGAGGTAGAGGCTTCAGCTATGCCAAACATAGAATAACCTTTGTTGGTCAATGTAATTTCCCAATACCACTTGCCAGTAGAATGTCCATGGGCAGCTCGAATTGCCTGCCAGCTTCCTGTAGCAGTACTAGCAGAGAGGTTATCTGGAGATACTGTTATAGAGGCATGCTTATCAGATGAATTTAGATATGTATGCACGGGCACGGGAGCTGTAACTGTCACCGCTGCATCTGCAGTTGCGCCATTATTGTCAGTGGCTCTAACCACAACAGACTCTGCCGAACCTCCTGCCGTATAAACACCAGTAGATGAATTGATCGAGCCACCACCACTTACGATTGAATAACTATATGGGGTGCTACCGTTTGATGCCGTAAAAGTTTCTTGATCTAATGCTGCGACACTAACTGTGGCTGGACTAATATCTAAGCTAATAACCTCAATCGTAAACTCAGCATTTACAGTATTAGAACTCGCATTTTGGTCATCAAATTGTACTTTGATGTAACAAGTACCAGAATAACTTGCAGCTGGCTGAAAAGTCACGGCACCAGTCGAACTATCAATTGATAAACCTAATGTATTATCGCTACATTTAGGCGAAGAAGCTGCCGCGTTATTTAGTGAATAAACACCTTGTCCTTCTTCGCTTGCAGCGACATCGCCGTCAGCACGAATCACAGAGCTACTTGCTGCTTTCAAGATATTAGATGCATTTGAAATAGTTAATGTTGGTGCGACGTTGGCAACTGCCACACTAAAGCTTAAGATGTTTGAATCGATGGTAGCATCATTTGTTTTAAAAGCTAAAGTACAAGTCCCGACCTGCGCATCAGTAGGTGTTCCAGAAATAGCGCCTGTAGAAGGGTTGATAGCTGCCCAAGCACAATCGTTAGTACCATTCAAACTCCAAGTTTGAGTATCACCACCATCAGCATCAGTTACACCAGGAGTACATGAATAAGCTACGTCTTGAGTACCTGAAGTCGAGCACGTTCCACTGACGACTGGGGTTGAATTTGTGTAGTTGACCGTAACGCCAGTTCCACTTGGAGCACTAAATGTCAAAGCACTATCATTTCCGGCGACATCTTTAATGGTCCCGGAGTTCAGAGCAATAGGTGAGCTAACAGCAATGCCATCTTGGTCGTTATCACCACCTGCTACCGAATAGGTAAATACTAAAGCAGTGCTGTTACTACCTGATGCGTAGGATGCTTGTTTAGAACTTCCACCCACATCAATCGATATGTAAGGAGTGCCAGTTACGATCACGGTGCTATTGAAGTTAACGGTGACAGATACAGAAGAAGATGTTACGTAGTCGCCGTCAGCGACTAAAGTCGCACTGCTAGTTGCAGGAGCAGTAGTATCTACTAGGACCGCGCTAGTATTTGGCACACTGAAAGTCAATGCACTAGCGTTGCCAGCAACATCTTTGATGGTTCCGCTATTTAAATCAATGGGGCTCGACAGAGCGATACCATCGGAATCGGTATCTCCACCAGAAACAGAGTAACTAAAAACAAGTGTGGTGGTCGTGCTTCCAGATGCGTAAGTGGCGTAAACTGTGCTACCGCCAACATCCATTGATATCCTTGGAGTACCAGTTACGGTCACTGCTTCGTCAAATACTACGCTGGTGCTCATCGCATCACCGCTCTTATAGCTACCATCTGAAACAGCTGTTATAGAAGAAACACTAGGAGCTGTCGTATCTACTATGATTCCTGAAGTGGACCCTAAGCTCATAGTTAGGGTAGCACTGTTATTTGCAGCATCTTTAATCGTACCACTGTTTAAATCAATCGTAGTGTTAATCGCGACACCGTCACTATCGTTTTCACCACCACCTACTGAATAACGAAATACTAAAGCAGACGATGTACTACCTGATTGGTAAGTCGCGTATTTGGTGGCTGCACCGACTGTAACAACTAATCTAGGTGCTCCCGTAACCGTCACATTCTCATTAAAGTTTACAGTGAAATCTAAATCATCAGATTGTTTATAATTCCCGTCGGCAGCTAAGCTTACACTACTTACTGAAGGGTTATTAGAGTCGACTAGTACAGAAGTAGTGGTAGGAGGAGTAAATGTTAAGTCTAAACTATTACCAGCGCTATCAATGATGGTTCCACTGTTAAGATCAACAGGACTACTAGAGGAAATACCATCAGAGTCAATAAGACTTGAAGCGACTGTGTAACGGAAGGTATGAGAAGTCGTACTACTAGATGATGTATATACCGATCGTGTTTAGGTTTTCCGGGATTAGGCTGATACGATCCTGAAGTTATCGGTGATCAGAGTTTTTAATTCTGGTTTGTATTTTCGAATTCCTCGGAAAAAAGCCG